>Ga0209070_100085_pt1 | contig 140488 bp, 130 predicted proteins | sample SynthPrep_5_END__FD_187205 | JGI IMG/M metagenome (GOLD analysis project Ga0209070, IMG submission 187205) | Synthetic microbial communities from Ohio, USA - SynthPrep_5_END_DS10_MetaG (SPAdes) (version 2) | ecosystem: Engineered > Bioreactor > Aerobic > Activated sludge | place: USA: Ohio... | reverse complement strand
CCGGCCTGCCTCTTCTTCCTGCTCATTCAACGTTATCTCGTGCAGGGCCTGACGGCCGGCGCGGTGAAAGGATAATCCCATGGCTTCCATCGAGCTGAAGAATGTCGGCAAGACCTATGGCGACCTCGCCGTGCTGCATGGCGTCGATCTTGATATCAGGGATGGCGAGTTCATCGTCCTCGTCGGCCCATCCGGCTGCGGAAAATCAACGCTGCTGCGCATGATCGCCGGGCTTGAAGAGATAACATCCGGCGACCTGTCCATCGACGGCGAACGCGTCAATGATCGCCGGCCGAAGGATCGTGACATCGCCATGGTCTTCCAGTCCTATGCGCTCTATCCGCATATGAGCGTCGCCGACAATATGAGCTATAGCCTGCGCCTGCGCCGCAGCCCGAAAGAAACCATCGCGGCGGCGGTGGCTGGCGCTTCCGCCAAGCTCGGCCTCGATCCCTATCTCGCCCGCCGCCCGAAGGCGCTCTCCGGCGGCCAGCGCCAGCGCGTCGCCATGGGCCGCGCCATCGTGCGCCAGCCGAAAGCCTTCCTGTTCGATGAACCGCTCTCCAACCTCGATGCCCGGCTTCGCGAGCAGATGCGCGCCGAAATCAAGCGCATGCATGCCGATCTTGGCGCAACCTCGGTATACGTCACCCATGACCAGATCGAGGCGATGACGCTCGCCTCGCGTATCGTCGCCATGAATGCCGGCCATGTGCAGCAGATCGGCGCGCCACTTGATCTCTACGACCGTCCCGCCAATCTTTTTGTCGCCGGTTTCATCGGTTCGCCGGGCATGAATTTCCTCGAAGGACGGCTGCAACGGGAGAATGGCGGCAGTTTCGTCGTGCTGGGTGACGGCACGCGCCTGGCGCTCGGCCGTGATGTGAAACTTGCCGATGGCGAGCCGGTTACGCTCGGCATCCGGCCGGAACATGTCACCGTCTCACCCGCCGAAAGCAGCGTTGAGGCGACGGTGGATCTCGTCGAACCGACCGGCCTCGGCGTCATCCTGCACCTCACCGTGCATGGATTGCCCTTCAAGCTGTTTTCGTCGGACCGGGCATTGTTGCAGCCGGGCAAGTCCCTGCGGGTCGGTTTCCCGCAGGAAAGGCTGCATGTCTTCGACAGGAATGGCTTCAGGATCGGTGAGGCGTGAGGTTTGGCATAGTACTCGGCGGGAGGGTTTCCTGTGCCGTTGTATGCCCCCTCCGTCATTTTGGCTAAAGCCGGAACGACGAAAAGCTGGAGACGTTGAGAACCTTCGCAAACGCGCCAACCGTGGCATCAGATTGCCCTTCGGTCGTCTATTGTGGAGGCTCCGGCTGGAAGTGAGCTTTCACAAGATTTTCCATTCACGCGGACCCGCAGGCGCGTGGGCTTACCCCCCTCTGCCCTGTCGGGCATCTCCCCCTCAAGGGGGGAGATCGGCAAGAGGCTCTTTCATCGCTTCACTCGCAAGCTTCGAGATGTGCGAGACTTTACCGCAGATCGATCTCCCCCCTTGAGGGGGAGATGCCCGGCAGGGCAGAGGGGGTAAGCCCACGCGCCTGCGGGTCCGCTGTGAATGAAAAACCTTGTGAAAGCCAGCACCTAGATCGCCCCACCCTTGTCATCGAACCTGTGGATCTTTGTCTCGTCCGGGGTGATAAAGACGGTATCGCCATGCCTGCAGTCGAACTCGCCGTCGGTCCTTGCGGTAATCGGTCCGATGCCTGATACCTCGAGATGCAGGAAGGTATCCGATCCGAGATGTTCGGCGACGGTGACCTTGCCCTGCCACAGCCCGCTTTCCTTCGACAGCGCCAGATGCTCCGGCCGCACGCCGGCGGTGGCGGCGTTCTTGCTGCGGGCGAAGTCGCCGGTGATGAGGTTCATGCGCGGCGAGCCGATGAAGCCGGCGACGAAGAGGTTGGCGGGGGTGCGGTAAAGCTCCATCGGCGAACCGACCTGCTCGATATTGCCGCGGTTGAGCACGACGATCTTGTCGGCCATGGTCATCGCCTCCACCTGGTCGTGGGTGACGTAGATCATCGTCGTCTTCAGCGTGTTGTGCAGTTCTGAGATTTCCAGCCGCATGGTGCCGCGCAGCGCCGCATCGAGGTTGGAAAGCGGCTCATCGAACAGGAAGGCTTTCGGCTCGCGCACGATGGCGCGGCCGATGGCGACACGCTGGCGCTGGCCGCCCGACAGCTGCGAAGGCCGGCGCTCGAGATAATCGGTGAGGTTCAGCACCCGGGCGGCGTCTTCGACCTTTTTGTCGATCACCGACTTGTCGAGCTTGGCCATCTTCAGCGGGAAGGCGATGTTGTTGCGCACACTCATATGCGGATAAAGCGCATAGGACTGGAACACCATGGCAAGGCCGCGCTCGGCCGGCGCCTTTTCGGTGGCGTCATTGCCGTCGATGACGATCTTGCCGCCGGAGACGTCTTCCAGCCCGGCGATCAGCCGCAGAAGCGTGGACTTGCCGCAGCCGGACGGGCCGACGAAGACGACGAACTCGCCGTCGTTGATATCGAGGTCGATCGACGGGATGACTTTCGCCTCACCGAAGAGCTTGGACACGTTCTGAAGGGAAATGCTGCCCATGTTTGTCGTTCCTTATTTCACGGCGCCAAAGGTGAGGCCACGCACGAGTTGTTTCTGCGAGAACCAGCCAATGACGAGAATGGGGGCGATCGCCATCATCGAGGCGGCCGAAAGTTTTGCCCAGAACAGCCCCTGCGGTGAGGAGAAGGAGGCGATGAAGGCCGTCAGCGGCGCGGCATTGGTGGTCGTCAGCCGGATAGTCCAGAAGGATTCGTTCCAGGCGAGGATGACGTTCAAGAGCAGCGTCGACGCGATGCCGGGCACCGCCATCGGGGTGAGCACATGCACGATCTCGTTCCACAGCGATGCGCCATCCATGCGGGCTGCCTCAAGAATCTCGCCGGGGATTTCCCGGAAATAGGTGTAGAGCATCCACACGACGATCGGCAGGTTGATGAAGGTGAGCATGACGGTCAGCCCGATGCGGGTATCGAGCAGGCCGGCATTGCGGAAGATCAGGTAGATCGGCACCAGCACGGCGACGGCCGGCATCATCTTGGTGGAGAGCATCCACATCAAAATGTCCTTGGTGCGCTTGGTCGGTGAGAAGGCCATGGCCCAGGCGGCGGGAATGGCGATGATGAGCGCGATGATCGTCGAGCCGAGCGACAGCACCACCGAGTTCATGAACGGCTTGAAGTAATCGCGCTGGGTCTGAACCGTCACGTAATTCTCAAGCGTGCCCGAGGGAATGAGGCTGAAGCCGGCGATTGCTTCCGGTTCGGTCTTGATCGAGGTGAGGAAGGCATAGAGGATCGGGAAGAACAGCAGCAGCGCCACGGCCCAGGCCGCGATGGAAAAGCCGATCTTCGCACGAGTGGTTGTCTTGCGGGCCATGATGTTTCCCCTTTACCGGTCGAGGTTCTTGCCGACGGCGCGCATCAGGAAGATGGCGACGATATTGGCGAGGATGACGGCGATGATGCCGCCGGCCGAAGCGCCGCCGACGTCGTAACCCAGAAGTGCCGTGCGATAGATGAGGAAGGCGAGGTTGGTCGAGGCATAACCCGGTCCGCCATTGGTGGTGACGAGGATTTCCGCGTAGACGCCAAGCAGGAAGATTGTCTGGATCAGGATGACGACGGTGATGGCGCGCGACAGGTGCGGCAGGGTCAGATAGATGAAGCGATTGAGGAAGTTGGCGCCATCCATCTCGGCGGCTTCCTTCTGCTCGCCATCGAGCGACTGCAGGGCGGTGAGCAGGATCAGCGTTGCAAACGGCAGCCATTGCCAGGCGACGATGATGATGATCGACAGCAGTGGAAACTGCGCGAACCAGTCGACCGGCTGCAGACCGAAGAAGCGGGAGAGATCGGCAAGCACGCCGTAACCGGGATGCATGATCATGTTCTTCCACACCAATGCGGCCACCGGCGGCATGACGAAGAAGGGCGAGATGATCATGATGCGGACGATGCCCTGGCCGAAAATGTCATTATCGAGCAAGAGCGCAATGGCGATGCCGCCGATGACGGTGATCAACAGCACGCCGCCGACGATCAAAAGCGTGTTCCAGATCGACTGGAAGAAGGCCGGGTCGGTGTAGAAATACTGGTAATTGAACAGGCCGGCAAAGCTGACATTGGCCGGGTTGAGGAGATTGTAGTTCTGGAACGAGAACCACAGGGTCATCGCCAGAGGCACGATCATCCACACCAGCAATAACAGCACCGATGGCGCAAGCATTACCCGCGCAAGACCGCTCGTGTTTCGGGTTGCCATTGGTAGTCCCCTCCCTGACCGATAGCCGCGGCGTTGCCCGCCGGTGCAGCCGGATTTAACGATTGTCTTGGTGCATCGGGCAGAAAATCGTATTCGATTTTCGTGCGTAACGATGCGCAGATTAAAAGGGCTAGAGCGTCCTTTGTGCGTCTGGAAGGACGGAAAGCCGCTCTAGTGGCGGGCTTCGCCCGTCGCTGCATGGTAGGTCGCCAGCACCTGATCCACCGCCGCGACCAGAACCTCCTCCATCGTCCTGCCCGCAACTGCCGCGAGCGGCAACTCACCGAGATACTGGCGCAGCAGGGTTTCGGGAATTGTCTTCCCATCCAGCGCCTTATGCAAGGCGGAAACGGCTGCAAGCGCTTCCGGCCGCGTCCAGTAATAACGGATGCGGTCGCTGTAGCTGTAATGGCGCTGCAATCGGAGCGTGATGTCGTCGCCATGGTAATGGCCCTGCCAGTCGCCCGGTGCGCTTAACATCAATTTTTCCATGGTCCGCGCCAGCGGCCGGTCGCCATAGGTGCCGACCATTTCGGAGGCGATCATATCAAGAGCGTAAAGCGCTTCCCGGTAAGCGAAGGTGAGGCCGGGGCCAACTTTGAGGATCGGATATCCGTCATGCACGAGTGCGGTAAGTGCTGTCTCCGTCTGATAATCGGTCGAATGGGCTTCGAAGACCAGTTGCGGTTCGCCGTCCAGCACGGCGCTGAGGCTCTGCGCTGCCTGCGGGTCATAAGCGACGACATTGTCGCTGCCGAATTCCACGCCGGGCTGTACGACGAAGGCGATGACCCGTTCGAAAGCTTGCGAAAGGCCGTGCTGCGCGAATATTTCGCGGTGCAGATCGATGGTGTTGCGCGCCGCCTGTGGTTCGGTCGGCGCAACCGTGTCGAGCACATGGTCTGCACCACCGGGCACCGGCACTTCGGTGCCGAGAATGTAAAGCGGTTTGGGCAGGCCGGCATCGGTGGCGGCCTTTTCGGCGACGGCTGCGAGTTTCGCGGCGCGGTTGGCAATCGTTACGTCGTCTAAAGCCGCCGGTTCACCGGCGCAGCCCATGGATGCATCGAGGTGGATCTTGCGAAAACCAGCTGAAACATAGGCTTCGACCATGGCGGCGGCTTTTGTCAGCGCGTCCTCGGCCTTTTCCCGGCGCCAGGGGTTGGGGCCGAGATGATCACCGCCGAAGATCAGCAGTTCGGCGGGCAGCCCTTCTTCCGAGGCGATGCTGTTGACGAAGGCAACAAAATCCACCGGCGTCATGCCGGTATAACCGCCGAGATGATTGACCTGATTGCAGGTCGCCTCGATCAGCACAGCTGTCTTGCTGGCGGCGGCGCGGCGGATTGCGGCGCGCAGGACAACGGGGTGGGCCGAACAGACAGACGTGATGCCCGCAGGTTTACCGGCGCGGCGCGCGGCGGCTAGATTTTCCAGAATGGCGGTCATGGGACTTCCTCCGACAATTGCGCGGCGATGAAGGCGTCGAGTTCGGCAAGGCTGGCAGCACCCTCCATCGGGCCGCGCCTGATGACGTTGTGGGCGCCCGATGCATTGGCATAAGCGAGCGCTTTTTCAGGATGCATGCCGAGGCGGCGGCAGGTGAGGTAGGTTGCGCCGAAACAGTCGCCGGCACCGGTCGGGTCGATTTCCGTGACCTTCAGGCCGGGGGCGTCGATGCGCCCATGGGCGCGGCTGAAATGGCTTGCGCCCTTCGCACCGCGTTTCAGCACGATTTCGCCGACACCGGAGGCGAGCAGCTTCTCTATCGCAGCATCCTCATCGTCCAGACCGGAGGCCGCCTGAAGTTCCTCGCCTGACGGTAGCAGGAGATCGGTGACGGCAAGCAGATCGTCGATCAGCCTGCGGCCGGCATCACCCTGCGCCAGTTCCTTGCGGATGTTGGGATCGAAGGAGACCGAGCCGCCGCGTGCCTTGACGCTCTTGATGGCTTCGAGAATGATTTCACCGATGCCGGCTATCGCGAAGGCCGACCCCATGACGTGAACATGGCCCGCCTTCTTGATGAGAGCCTGCGCCTCGACCGTCATCAGCGTTTCGCTGGCCGCTGAATGGGCGATGTTGAAAACGAAGTCGCGCGCGCCGTTCTCGCGGTAGCGCACGAAGGCGCTGCCGGTCGGGCGATCTGAAATAGTGGCGATGGCCGAGACGTCGACGCCGTCGCGGCGCAGCCTTTCGACATTGAGACGGCCGAAATCATCGTCACCGACTGCCGCGATGATGCCGGCGGTTCCGCCGCAGCGCGCCACCTGATCGATGAAGATGGCGGGTGCGCCGCTCGGGAAAGGGCCGATCAGCGTCTGCGGCTCAAGAAAGCCATTTCCCACCGTCGTCGCCATGATCTCCACGAGGATTTCCCCGGCCGTGATGGTCGGGCCCTGGGTCTGCGGCGCCAGTGCAGATGCCTGCCTCATCGTTTCCTCCATAAGCGTGTGCTGCCGTCCTGCCGGGCGGGTGTATTTCGGTCTGTTGATTTTTCGAATATCAATTAAAGTTTACGCGCGTCAAGATATTAATTGATGAAAAATCTGCTGCAATGCAGCAAGAAAAATGCGTGAAATAATAAATGATTGTGAAAATATGTTTTTATAAACAAAGTGTTGTACACATTTCGGGCCAGCATGGCGGCGCCATCATTTATTTTGGATGTTGACAATCGGTGTGGTTTTGCGAGATAAAAAATTTACGCATGTATTGTTATGCGTGGACATCCGTAAAGGAGGAGCGGGTCTCATGAGCAAATTCATTGGAATTCTGTCGTCGTCTGTGGTGGGAGCGGGCCTTTTGGCCGGGCTGGCGCAGGCGGAAGAAATCAACATCGCCACCGTGAATAATGGCGACATGATCATCATGCAGAAGCTTTCCAGCGCCTGGGAGAAGGAAACAGGCAATAAGATCAACTGGATCGTGCTGGAAGAGAATGTTCTGCGCGAACGCGTCACCACCGATATCGCCACCAATGGCGGCCAGTTCGACATCATGACCATCGGCGGTTACGAAGCGCCGATCTGGGGCAAGCAGGGCTGGCTGGCGCCGGTCGACGATCTCGGCGACGATTACGATTACGCCGATCTGCTCGACCCGATCAAAAAGGGCCTGACGGTGGATGGCAAGCTTTACGCCGTGCCGTTCTACACCGAAAGCTCGTTCACGCTTTACCGCAAGGATCTGTTCGACGCCGCCGGCCTGAAGATGCCTGATAATCCGACCTACGCCCAGATCAAGGATTTCGCCGCCAAGCTGACCGACAAGTCGAAACAGCAATATGGCATATGCCTGCGCGGCAAGCCGGGCTGGGGCGAAAACATGGCCTTCCTCGGCACCATGATCAACACCTATGGCGGCCGCTGGTTCGACATGGACTGGAAACCGCAGCTGACGAGCGAGCCGTGGAAAAAGGCGATTGCGGATTATGTGGCGCTGATGACCTCCTACGGCCCGCCCGGTGCGGCCGCCAACGGCTTCAACGAAAACCAGACGCTGTTTTCCTCCGGCCGTTGCGCCATGTGGATCGACGCCACCTCGGCGGCGGGCCGCGTTTATGACCCCAAGCAGAGCCAGGTCGCCGACAAGACCGCGTTTACCCGTGCTCCGGTGGAGGTAACGCCGAACGGTTCGAGCTGGTCGTGGTCCTGGAACCTTGCCATTCCCAACAGCACGAAGAAGCTTGAAACCGCCAAGTCCTTCGTAAAATGGGCGACCTCGAAGTCCTATGTGAAGACGGTTGGTGAAAGCGAAGGCTGGGTGGCCGTGCCGCCGGGCACGCGCAAATCCACCTATGAGCTGCCGGAATACAAGAAGGCGGCGCCCTTTGCGGATACCGTGCTGAAGGCGATCATGTCTGCCGATCCGTCCAAGCCGACCAAGGATCCGGTGCCTTATACCGGTGTGCAGTTCGTGGCCATACCGGAATTCCAGTCCATCGGTACGGTTGTCGGCCAGCAGATCGCGGCCGCCCTTTCCGGCCAACAGACCGTCGATGCGGCGCTCGAAGGCGCGCAGAAGCAGGTCGAGCGTGACATGACCCGCGCGGGCTACATCAAGTAGCCGCGTCCTCCCGGCGTGCCGCCCGTTCGCCTTTTGGCAGCGGGCGGCATGGGTGGGGATTGAGGGCCAGTTCTTCCCTCATTCCTGTGCCTGTCACAGGAATCCAGTCAGCCCAAGTCTTTGGGCTGGAAGGACTCTCTCGCCGCGCAGACGCGCGTCGGCTGGATTCCTGTGACAAGCACAGGAATGAGGGAGTGTGGGGTGCGCCGGCTATCAAATCTTTACCCGGTGTTCCGCGTTCGGGTTCATCGACAAAACACACCTAACGGAAACGAGCATGGCCAATTGACCCGCCATGCATCACGGAGATCGACATGAGATTGAACAACAAGGTTGCGCTGATCACCGGCGCCGCCCGCGGTATCGGCCTTGGTTTTGCGCAGGCTTTCGCTGCTGAGGGCGCAAAGGTCATCATCGCTGACATCGATATCGCCCGCGCGACGGCGTCCGCCGCCGCCATCGGCCCTGCAGCCAAGGCCGTGAAGCTGGATGTGACCGATCTTTCCGAGATCGACGCCGTGGTGAAGGCGGTAGATCAGGAATTCGGCGGTATCGACATTCTCGTCAACAATGCCGCGATCTTCGACATGGCGCCGATCAATGGCATTACCGAAGAGAGCTATGAGCGGGTGTTCGACATCAATCTCAAGGGGCCGCTGTTCATGATGAAGGCCGTCTCCAATGTGATGATCGCGCGGGCGCGCGGCGGCAAGATCATCAATATGGCAAGCCAGGCCGGACGGCGCGGCGAGGCGCTCGTCACGCTTTATTGCGCCTCCAAGGCGGCGATCATTTCCGCCACGCAGTCGGCGGCGCTGGCGCTCGTCAAGCACGGCATCAATGTCAACGCCATTGCACCCGGCGTGGTGGATGGCGAGCATTGGGAAGTGGTCGATGCGCATTTCGCCAAATGGGAAGGCCTGAAGCCCGGCGAGAAGAAGGCGGCGGTGGCCAAATCCGTGCCGATCGGCCGTTTCGCGACGCCTGATGACATCAAGGGGTTGGCGGTTTTCCTCGCCTCCGCCGACAGCGACTATATTCTCGCCCAGACATATAATGTCGATGGCGGCAACTGGATGAGCTGAAAAGCTGGAGATGACCATGCATGCCATTCAATTCGTCGAGAAGGGACGCGCCGTGCTGGCGGAACTCCCCGTCGCCGATCTGCCGCCAGGCCACACGCTTGTGCGGGTCAAGGCTTCGGGGCTTTGCCACACCGATATCGATGTGCTGCACGCGCGTTATGGTGACGGTGCGTTTCCCGTCATTCCCGGCCATGAATATGCCGGTGAAGTTGCGGCCGTGGCTTCCGATGTCACTGATATCAAGGCCGGTGACCGGGTGGTGGTCGACCCCAATCTGCCCTGTGGCACCTGCGCCAGTTGCAGGAAGGGGCTGACCAATCTTTGCAGCACGCTGAAGGCTTATGGCGTTTCCCACAATGGCGGTTTCGCGGAATTCAGCGTGGTGCGTGCGGATCACCTGCACGGCATCGGTTCCATGCCCTATCATGTCGCAGCGCTGGCCGAACCGCTCGCCTGCGTCGTCAACGGCATGCGGAGCGCTGGCGTCGGTGAGAGTGGCGTGGTGCCGGAGAGTGCGCTTGTATTTGGTGCCGGTCCCATCGGCCTGCTGTTGGCCCTGTCGCTGAAAGCACGCGGCATTGCTACGGTAACGATGGCCGATATCAATGAAAGCAGGCTGGCCTTTGCCGAAAGTCTCGGGCTCAAGGTGGCGGTTTCCGGCTCGCAAGCGCTCCTGCGGCAGCAGAAGTCTTTTGATCTTGTGGCCGATGCGACGGGTATTGCCCCCGTTGCGGAAGCGATGATCCCGCTGGTTGCGGATGGCGGCACCGCGCTGTTTTTCGGCGTCTGCGCGCCGGATGCCCGCATTTCGGTGGCGCCTTTCGAAATCTTCCGGCGGCAGCTGAAGCTTGTCGGCTCGCATTCGCTGAACCGTAACATACCGCAGGCGCTCGCCATTCTGGAAACGGATGGCGATGTCATGGCGCGGCTCGTCTCGCACCGGTTGCCGCTTTCGGAGATGCTGCCGTTCTTTACGAAGAAACCATCCGATCCGGCCACGATGAAAGTGCAATTTGCAGCCGAATGATCGTTTGGTGGTTGATAACCGCAGTCGACCGGCTTTTCGTGCGAAGGCCGGTCGATATAAAGTACCACATGTAATATTTCATGGGGGCAAGCACTTTGGCCAAATCTATCAGGACGATGGAAGAGTTTTCGGAATTCGTCGGCCTTTCCCGCCCGACCGTTTCGAAATACTTCAATGATCCGGCCTCGGTCCGCAAGAAGACGCGGGACACCATCGAGGATGCGCTGAAGAAATCGGGATTCAGGCCCAATATCTTCGCCGTCAACCTCAACCGCCGCCGCTCCAATATCATCGGCATCATCATTCCGAACTCCACCGACCCGTTTTATATGGCGCTGACGAGCCGTATCGAACTCATCGCCAATGAGGCTGGGTTCCTTGCCTTCGTGCTGTCTTCGGATGGCAAGGCGGAAATCGAAGACCGGGCCATCCGCACCTTCAAGTCGATGAATGTCGCCGGTGCGATCATCGCCCCGCTTGGCGTCAAATCCCATCGCGCCACGCTGGAGCAGCTCGCGGCCAGCATTCCCATCGTTTATGTCGATTCGCCGCTGGATGAGACCTCGGCCTTTGTCGGCACCGACAATCGCCAGAGCGTCGGGCTGATGGTGGATTATCTCTGCCGTTCGGGCGAGCCGCCCTGTTTCTTCGACATGCCGCAGGTCAACACCAATGCCGCGACACGCCGCACGGCCTATGAGGAGGCGATGCAGCGTCTTGGTTTCGAACCGCATGTGATCGATGTGCCCGGCATCGTCACCTGGGATTTCGAGCGTTTCGCTTTTGATGAAGCGAGCCGGCTGCTGGATGGGGCAGGGCATTTGCCATCCCGCACCATTTTATGCGCCAATGACCGTATTGCCTTCGGCGTCATCGCCGCCGCTTTCCAGAAGGGCATCAAGGTCGGTCACGGCGCAGATTACGATCTCAGGGTTGCCGGTCATGACGATCATCCGTTGTCGCGTTATGCCTGCCCGCCGATTACCACGGTGGCGCAGAATTATAACGAGATCGGCAGGCTGTCGATCGAGCTTCTGTTGCAGAAGCTGAACGAGGAGGCGGATGATGCCGCCACCCGGATGCGGGAACGCATCCTGCTCAGCGCCGATCTGATGCTGCGTAAATCGGCCTGATGGCTTGTTAGAAAAACTAAACAAAAAATCTGATTTTCTAAATAGAACTAATATTTGAACGCTCCTACTCTGTTCCCAAGGTTGCTTTGGGAGGCGACCGCGAGAGCCGGCGCAAAGGCGTGCCGGGATCCGGGAGGAACGCAGAAACGTCATGTTGCCGCTGCCGCGAGGGTCACGCCTTCGCAGCCTCGGTATCGCATGGCCTTCGCCGGGCAGACTGGACACTCTCGCCAGCAATTTCCCCAGCGAAGGATGTCAAAACATGAATCTCTATTCTCTTCTGTCAGCGCGTGCAGCCGGTGGCAAACCTGTCAGGGTCGGTCTCATCGGCGCCGGCAAGTTCGGCTCCATGGTGCTGGCGCAGGCGCAGCGCATCGCCGGTTTCCACATGGTCGCCGTCGCAGACCTCAATGTCGGCAAGGCGAGGGAATCGTTTGGCCGCGTCGGCTGGCCGAAGGAGCGTTATGACGCGACGAGCTGCGCCGATGCGCTGAAAAGCGGCAAGACCTATGTGACCGATGATGTGAACGAGCTTTTCGCCTGCGGCGAAATCGAATGTGTCATCGAGGCCACCGGCCATCCGCTGGCCGGTGCGCGCCATGCACTGGGCGCCATCGACCACAACAAGCACGTCGTCATGGTCAATGTCGAAGCCGATGTCATGGTCGGGCCGATCCTTGCCGAAAAGGCCCGCGCCAAGGGCCTGATCTATTCGATGGCTTACGGCGACCAGCCGGCGCTGATCTGCGAGCTGGTTGACTGGGCGCGCGCCACCGGTTTCGAGGTCGTCTCCGCCGGCAAGGGCATGAATTTCGAGCCGCGTTACCGTTATTCGACGCCGGACACGGTCTGGGGTTATTTCGGTTGGACGGACGAGGAAGTGGCCAAGGGCGACTTCAATCCGAAAATGTACAATTCCTTCACCGACGGCACCAAGGCGGCCATCGAAATGGCGGCGGTCGCCAACGGCACGGGGCTGGATTGCCCGGATGACGGTCTGGCCTTCCCGCCCGCCGGCCTGCACGATCTGGCCCGCGTCTTCCGCCCCGCTGCCGATGGCGGCCGCATGGCGCGCTCCGGTCTCGTCGACATCGCCGCGAGCCAGGAGCCGGATGGGCGCGAGGTGTTCAACAACATCCGCTACGGCGTTTTCGTCACCTTCAAGGCGCATAATGAATATGCCCGCGCCTGCTTCAAGCAATATGGCCTGCTGACCGATCCGTCGGGCTGGTACGCCTCCATGTGGCGTCCGTTCCACATCATCGGCCTTGAAACATCGATCAGCGTGCTTTCCGCCGTCCTGCGCAACGAGGCCACCGGTTGCTCCAAGGAGTTCCGCGGTGATGCCGTCGCCACGGCAAAGAAGGACATGCAGCCCGGCGAGATGCTGGACGGTGAGGGCGGTTACGCGGTCTGGGCAAACGCCATTCCCGCCACCCGCAGCCTTGATATCAAGGCGCTGCCGATCGGCCTTGCCCATAATGTCAAGCTGAAGCGCGCCATCAAGAAGGACCAGATCGTCAGCTTCGACGATGTGGAGCTCATCAATGACCTTGATGTGGTGAAGCTGCGTCAAGACATGGAAAACCGCTTCCGTCCGCAAAAAGACGCCGCGGCTTGATGGGCGGGGGAGAGGACATGTCGAAGGGAGCCTTCGTGGTGATCGCGGAATTTCGGGTTAAACCCGATGCGATGGATGCCTTTCTCGACGCCGCGCGCGATGACGCCAAGCATTCGGTCGAGGACGAACCGGGTTGCCGGCAATTCGACGTGGTGCGGCCGGAAACCGGAAACAATGTGGTGTTTTATGAGGTCTATGACAGCAGAGAGGCTTTCGACGACCATCTGAAAACACCGCATCTCGACCGGTTCCGCGCGGCTTTCCCCGCCCTCATCGAAGAAGAACTGCCGGTACGTTTTTTAAACCGGCAATGGCTCTGAAAGATGGAAACGATGGCTGACATTCGCCAGATCGCCGTTATCGGAACGGGTATCATGGGTGCCCCCATGGCGGGGCGTCTGGCGGAGGCCGGGTTTTCCGTCAAGGCCTGGAACCGCAGCGCTGACAAGGCTGCGGTTCTGGCGAAAAAGGGTGTGCAGCCGGCGGCAACGGCTGCCGAAGCTGCGGCCGAAGCCGATGTCGTGCTCTGTATGCTGAGTTCCGGGCCGGTCTGCGACGAGGTGCTGCTCGGTGCCTCGGGCGTCGTTTCCACCATGAAGCCCGGTGCTATCCTGCTGGTGATGAGTTCCATCCCAGTCGATAACGCACGGCAACAGGCGGAAGCGGCCAGGGCCCGCGGCGTCAGATATATCGATGCGCCGGTCTCGGGCGGAGAAAAGGGAGCGATCGAAGGAACGCTCGCCATCATGGCCGGCGGTGAGCAGCGGGATGTGGATGCATTGCGGCCACTCCTCAATTGCCTTGGCCGCGTCACCCATGTCGGTCCGGTGGGCTGCGGTTCTCTGGCCAAGCTTGCCAACCAGCTGATCGTCGCCTCGACAATCTGCGCCGTCGCCGAAGCCTTGACGCTGGTTGAAGCGGGGGGAGCCGACCCGGCGCAGGTGCGCGAGGCCCTGCTTGGCGGTTTTGCCGACTCCACCGTCTTCCGGCAGCACGGAAAACGCATGGTGGAGAGCAACTTTCGCCCCGGCGGGCCGGCGAAATATCAGGTGAAGGATACCTCCACGGCGCTGGCTTTCGCCAAGAGCCGTGGCCTCAGATTACCGGTCGGCGAGGAGGTTGACCGGCTGTTCCGTTCCATGGTCGAGCATGGTGCGGGTGAGCTTGATCACAGCGGTGTGATCCTTGAAATTAAGCGCATGAATGCGTTCGGAGGAACGCTCGAAACAGTCTAGAGACAACAAAGGGAGGAACACATGAAAATTTCAAAACTTTACGGGCTGGCTCTTGCCGCCACCATGCTGGTTGCATCGATTGCGCAGGCGGAAACGCTCACGCTTTCGACGCCGGATCCGGACAATTCCGAAATCACGCTTGCCGCCAACAAGTTCGCCGAGCTGGTGTCCGCCAAGACGAATGGCGAAGTCACCGTCAAGGTCTTCCCGAACGGCTCGCTTTACGGCGGTGATCCATCGGGTGCCGTCAAGCAGCTGGCGGGCGGATCGCTCGACATGCTGCTTCTGGCGACATCGCTTTATGCGAATTTCGACCCGCGTTTTTCGGCGATTTCCATTCCCTATCTTTTTGACGATGAAGCACAGCTTCGCACCTATCTGGAAGGTGAGCAGGGCAAGGAGCTGATTGCCGGGCTGGAAAAGATCGGCATCAAGGCGGTGGATCTGTGGCCGCGCCCCTTCCGCCAGATGACCAATTCCAAGCGCCCGATAACCTCGCCGGATGATCTCAAGGGTTTGAAGTTCCGCGTTCCCAACAATCCGCTCTGGGTGGAATTCTTCAAGAAGATGGGCGCCGCACCGACGCCGCTCGCCTTTGCCGAGGTTTATAACGCCCTGCAGCTGAAGGTCGTCGACGGCCAGGAAAACCCCATCAACGTCCCATTGTCGGCGAAATTCTACGAGGTGCAGAAATACGTCTCGATCACCAACCATATGGGTGACGGCTGGGTTCTGGGCATCAGCCCCGCCAAGTTCAACGCCCTGAGCGATGCGCACAAGGCGGCCGTCGAGGAGGCGGCGAAGGAAGCGGAAGTGTGGAAGGTGCAAAACGACGCCTCGAGCGCCGAAGCGACGATCGCCGAACTGCAGAAACACGGAATGGAGGTCAATCGCCTGACGCCGGAGCAGCAGAAGGCGTTCGTGGAAGTCTCAAAGGGCCTCTATCCGGTCTTTGCCGGGTTGGTGAAGGATCAGGCTTTCTTTGACAAGACCATTGCCGCCGTCGGCAAGAAGTAAGGCCATCAGGTCTTCCGGGCCGGCGCGCAGCCGGTCCGGTTGGGAGGACAGTTTTATGGACGAAACGTCATCATTTTTCGGCAGGGTCATCAGATTGGCGACCGACGTGCTGGCCGGTCTGGCCGCTATCGGGGTTCTGGCCGTCGTGCTTTTGCAGGTGTCGACCCGAATGTGGGGCACTCCGGTCTCCTGGACCGAGGAGGCGACACGGTATCTTTTCATATGGATGGTGTTCCTGGGCGTGGCGGGCAGCTTCCGCACCGCCGACATGGCGCGGGTAACGGTGTTCATCGCGCTGATGCCGGCCTGTGTGCGGCGTCTTGCGCTGCCCATCTACGTCGTGTCGTCGGTCGTCTTTTTCGGCCTGATGATCTGGACGGGCTGGACGCTGGTGCGCCAGCAATATGTGATGAATGAAGCCGCCGCGACGCTTGCCACGCCGATGTGGATGATCGGCATCATCATTCCGCTCAGCGCGGCTCTCGGCATTGCCGCCATCGTGGAATCCCTGCGCCAGCATCGCGACCGCATCGAACTGCCGGAAGGCCTGCAGCCTCTCGCCGATGCCGATCTGGTGGTTGGAAATATGGAGAAACGGCCATGAGCCTGACGCTGCTTGGACTTTTCCTTCTCATGAGCGCTTTCGGCGTTCCGCTTGCCGTTGCACTTGGTCTCGCCAGCCTGGCGTCCATCGCGCTTTATACGTCGATGCCGATGGACCTTCTGGCGCAAACCATGTTTTCGGGCATGAACTCCTTCCTTCTGGTTGCGGTGCCGCTTTTCATTCTTGTCGGCGTCCTGATGGAACGGGGCAAGGTCGCCGAACGGCTGTTCGACTTTGCCGAGGCGATTGTCGGCTGGCTTCCCGGCGGTCTCGGCCACGTCAATGTCGCCTCGTCGGTGATTTTCGGCGGCGTCTCCGGTTCGTCGGTCGCCGATATCGCTTCGATCGGCGCCATCGAGATCAAGGCCATGGAGCGCCACGGTTTTCCAAAGGGATATGCCGTCGGCCTGACGCTCTGCACCTCCACCCTTTCCTCGATCATCCCGCCATCGATCCTCATCGTCATCGCCGGTTCCGTCGCCAATGCCTCCATCGGAACCCTGCTCGTGGCGGGGCTGGTGCCGGGATTGTTCCTCGCATTCGTCTTCATGGTCTACAATCACATCTATGCGGTGCGGAACGGCTTCAATCCGCCCACGCCTTTCAATGTCCGGCGTGTGGTGACGACCGGCCTTGCGGCCATCCTGCCGATGCTGACGCCGGTGATCCTGCTGATCGGTATTGTCGACGGCTATTTCACGCCCACGGAAGCGGCCGGCATTGCCGTTGTCTACACGCTGTTTCTGGCCGTCATACTTTACCGCACGATCCCTTTTTCGGCGCTGCTCGGCATCTTCATGGAAACGGCGCGCACATCCGGCTCGATCCTGTTCATCGCGGCGACGGCGAAACTGGCGGCCTGGGTCTTCACCTTTGATGGCCTGCCGGCGCAGGTTGCGGTTTTCCTTGGCCATATCAGCACCGGGCCGACCATGGCGATGGTTCTGATCTTCCTGTTCCTCATCGTCGTCGGCATGTTCATGGATGCGATTGCCGCCATGTTCATTCTGATCCCGGTGCTTATGCCGCCGGCCGTCTTGCTTGGGGTCGATCCGATCCACTTCCTGATCGTCATGGTCATCACCCTCACGCTTGGGCTTGTCACGCCTCCGGTTGGTGTATGCCTGTTTGCGGTGGCGCAGGTGGCGAAAATGTCGATCGAGGATGTGATCAAGGGATCGCTTGCGCCGATGTCCATTCTTGTCGCCGCGATCCTGGCCCTGGTGCTGTTCCCGGATCTGACGCTGGCGCCGATCAGGCTGATGGGTCTTTACTGACGCGGAAACGGAAAGCCTGAAACATCAGACAACGCGACGGGTTTGCCACTCGTCGCGTTGTTTTCGCATCCACTCCAGAAACAGCGTCACTTTTCTCTGCCGCAGGTGGGAATGCGGACAAACGATCCATTGCGTGACGAGCTTGATACGCGGCGCATCGGCCACGGCCGGGACCAGCATTTTGTCCTGCAACTCCCGCTCCATCATCAAGGTGCTTTCCAGCGCCACGCCGATGCCGAGAACGGCGGCGTCGATGGCCATGTGGCTGCGATCGAACAGGACGCGCCGCCAGCGCTTTTCGGCTGTCACGCCCGCCAGAGGGAACCAATGGTTCCATTGCGCCTGTGCCTTGACGGAATGGATCAGCCGCTGGCTCTGCAATTCCTCGGGCAGAAATTTACCCGCGCCCGGGTGGTTTGGTGAACAGATCGGCAGGAATTCCTCCTCAACCAGCCCTTCCACGAAGAGACCCGGCCAGCGGCCATCGCCGTGGCGCAGCTCTATGTCGACGAGTTCCTGCGAAAAATCGGTCGGCTCGTTGGTGCCGTCAAGGCGCACTTCCAGTTCGGGGTGCTCCTCCAGAAACGAGCCGAGGCGCGGCAGCAGCCATTTGTTGGAAATGGTCGGCGTCGCCCTGATCGTCAGCGTCGTGACCGAACGGAAGCCGCGAATACTGTCGGTGGCGTCGGAAATCTGCTCGATCTGGGCGGTGATCATCGAGAAATATCGCTCGCCGGCCTCGGTCAGCGTCACCTTGCGGCCGGTGCGGGCCATCAGGGTCGTGCCAAGCTGGCCTTCCAGTAGCTGGATCTGCTGCGAAACGGCCGAAGGCGTCACGCTCAGCTCTTCCGCCGCCCTCGAAATGCTGCCCGCCCTTGCGGCGGCGTGAAAGACCAGGATCGATTTTATCGGGATTTGCATGGCTTAAGTCTTCGCTGAACGGATTACGGCAGTCACCTGCTGATTAGCACAGGTGACTGCCGCGATGAAACGTTTGCAGCGAAAGGCCTTTACCGATGGCTCGGCAGTTTTGGCAGCAACACGGTCAACAGGCCGAGCAGCGGCATATAGGAGCAGATGCGGTAGACGAATTCGATGCCTTCCTTATCCGCATAGATGCCGAGAACCGCAGCCCCGATGCCGCCGAAACCGAAGGCGAAACCGAAGAACATGCCGGCGATGAGGCCGACGCGGCCCGGCACCAGTTCCTGCGCGAACACCACGATGGCCGAGAAGGCCGAGGAGAACACGAAGCCGATGACGACGACGAGAATGGCGGTCCAGAACAGGTTCGCATAGGGCAGCAGCAGCGCGAAAGGAATGACGCCGAGGATCGAGAACCAGATGACGACGCGCGAGCCGAAACGGTCACCGATCGGGCCGCCGAAGAACACGCCGAGCGCCGAAGCCCCGAGGAAGAGGAACAGCAGAACCTGTGCATCCTGAACACCAAGGCCGAACTTGTCGATGGTGTAGAAGGTGAAGTAGCTGGACAGGCTGGCGAGATAGGCATTCTTGGTGGCGGTCAGAACCACCAGTACCAGAAGCGTCATCATGACTGTGCCACGGGCAAGGGGAAGGGTGCGGCTGGCCGGCGCCTTGCCGACGGTTGCGCGGCGGTGGCGGGTGTACCAGACGCCGACCCAGGAAAGCACACCAAAACCGACGAGCGCAATCAGCGAGAACCAGCTGAGGCTGGACTGGCCAAGCGGGATGACGATGAAGGCGGCGAGCAGCGGGCCGATGGCCGTGCCGGTATTGCCACCCACCTGGAAGAAGGATTGCGCCAGACCGTGGCGACCGCCGGATGCCAGACGTGCGACGCGGGAGGCTTCCGGATGGAAGATCGCCGAACCGATGCCGATGAGGCAGGCGCCGATCACCAGAACCTCGAAACTATGGGCGAAGGCAAGCGTGATGAGGCCGGCGCAGGTGGACAGCATGGCCACCGGCAGCGAGAACGGCATGGGCCAGCGATCCGTCACCATGCCGACGACCGGCTGCAGCAGCGAGGCGGTGACCTGAAATGCGAAGGTGAGCAGGCCGATCTGCATGAAGTCGAGGGCATAATTGGCTTTCAGCAGCGGATAAAGCGACGTCAGCAGCGATTGCATGATGTCGTTCAGCATATGGCAGAAGCTGGCGGCTGCGATGATTGAAAACGCCGTGCGTTGCGGGTTGAAGCTGGTGCTGGCGCTGGTGATAGTGGCCATGATGAAGTCCTCTTTGGCTCCCGGCGGAAGACGGGAAACATGTCTTTATTTCTTCCCGCTTTTATTCATATTGTTTCTGGCCTGCATTTGTGTTCTGGACGATTTTCTTTGTGAGTGGGCCAAATGGCAAAAATCAAATCGCGGCAGCCTTCGGGACTGACGCTTGACGAGCATGAACGCAGTCTGAAATTGATCGACGGCACCAATGAGCCGGTGCTGGCGCTTTGCCGTGTTTACCCCACCGGACACCGGACCCCGCCCCACAGCCATAGCCGCGTGCAGATCTGGTGCGCCCGACGGGGTGTCGTGCTGGTCAGCACCGCGGATGGCCGCTGGATGATACCGCCCGGTCATGGATTGCTTATTCCCGCCGGGCTGCAACATGAAGCGGAAACCATCTCGACGGTGGAGATGCACTCGATCTATGTGCACCCGGACCTTTTCCATGCCGGTGCGCCAAGGGTGGTGGAAATAACCGATCTCGCCTCCAGCCTGATTTCGGAACTGCTGGCCGAGGAGCACCAGCCGTCGGCTTTCCACCGGCAGGGTCTTGTGCGGGCGCTTTTGCTGGATGAGGTAAACCGCCTGCCGGAACGGCCGCTGGGGCTGCCTTTCCCCGATAACCAGCGTCTGGCCGCGCTTTGCCGTGACTTCCTGAAGAAGCCGGTGGCCCGGGTGGAGATCGACGACTGGGCCGAAGTCATGGGCATCAGCCGCCGCTCCTTCACGCGCCTGTTCCGCCGGGAGATGGGGGTAAGCTTCGTCACCTGGCGCCAGCAGGCCTGCATTTTTGCCTCCTTGCCGAGGCTTGCGGCGGGTGAGGCGGTGACCAATGTGGCGCTGGATGCGGGTTATGAAAACATCCCGGCCTTTACGACCATGTTCCGGCGGATGCTGGGCAGTTCGCCACGAGCCTATCGGCAGGCGGCGCGACAGCGCAGTGCTGCTTTTTCCGATTTCGAAGAGATGGGTGGCTAGGGTTTGGGTACTCACTCACCCTCATCCCTGTGCTCGTCACAGGGATCCAGCCAGCCCAAGTCCTTGGGCTGGAAGGACTCTTTTCGCCGCGCAGACGCGCGTCGGCTGGATTCCTGTGACGAGCACAGGAATGAGGGTACCCTAAGCCGCTGTCGCCCGCATATCGCGGCGGAAATCCGAAGGCGACATGCCTGATATCTGGCGAAACGCCTTGTTGAAGGCGCTGACGGAGCCGAAACCGCTTTCCATGGCGATCTGCAGGATATTGTCCTTGCCCGTCATCAGCATTGCCTGTGCACGTGAAAGCCGCAGCAGGGTCAGATATTTGATCAGCGTCATGCCGGTGGATTTGCGGAACAGGTTCATCGCATATTTCGGGTGAAGCGATGCGGCGCGGGCAATTTCCGTCGCGTCGATATCGTCGAGAAAATTGGCGGCGATGAAGTCGCACATGCGCACCACGCCGATGGAGGGCGCCATGCCCTCGTCATCCAGTCTGCGTTTGCCATCGGCGGCGGATGACATGACGGAGTAGGGTTCAAGGAACATCCGCTCCACCCGCAGCAGCAGTTCTTCTACCGCGTGCTGGGCTTTCGCCGGATCCCCCGACGTGACGTAGCGGAACCAGCGGCCAAAATTTTCCGCATCCGCCCGGTCCGTCTCACCGCTCACCATCGTCGCACCACCCATCAGCAGGCTGGAAACGGCGGCGGGCAGCCGCATGCGGAAGAAATGCACGAGCGGCAGATGCGCGCCGGCGTAAAAGGAATCGTCAGAGGAATGGTCCATCTGGTGCGGCTGACCGCCCCAGAAAATGCACATCTGGCCGGCATCGAGCGTCAGGTCGTGATCGCCCATGCGATAATGCACCGATCCCGACATCACGTAATTCACTTCCACCTGCGCGTGCCAGTGGGGCCTGAGCATGATGGGCGGATGGTTGTGAAAAAGCTGCAGCGTCGTCGGCATGCCTTCGATGCTGCTCGCACCCGGCTGGTAGAAGGCTCTTTCAGCAATCTTACTTTCCGCCAAATCGATGTTCCCTTTTTACGAGACAGATTTCCTGCCGCCGGTAATGTGCCCATGTTCGCTGAAGAACGGCAATTGAAAAAGGGAGGTTTTCAATGTGCTTGAAATTTCTTGGCGCGTCTACGGCCATGCTGCTTCTCGCAGCCCCGGCTTTCGCGCAAACCGAAACCGTCACCATCTGGAGCTGGAATGTCGCGGCTTCTGCGCTGAAATCCACGATAGAGGGCTTCAACAAGCAGAATCCGGATATCAAGATCGTCGTTGAAGACCTTGGAAACAATCAGGTTTTTGACAAGACGCTGGCCGCCTGCGCAGCCGGTGGCGATGGTCTTCCGGATATCGTCACCATCGAGAATTTCGAGGCGGAACTGTTCTGGAGCCGCTTTCCCGATTGTTTCGCCAATCTGACCGAGCTTGGCTACACGCCTGAGAAACAGGCGCTTTTCCCGGATTTCAAACGCACGGAGCTGGAGGTTGACGGCGTCGCCTATGCGGTTCCGTGGGACTCCGGCCCTGTAGCGGTTTTTTATCGCCGCGACTTCTATGAGAAGGCAGGTGTCGACCCGGCCACCATCAAGAGCTGGGATGATTTCATTGCTGCCGGCAAGAAGGTCATGGCCGCCAATCCCGGCACCGTCATGGCGCAGGCCGATTTCAACGGCGACAGCGAATGGTTCCGCATGATCGCCAATGAGCAGGGATGCGGTTACTTTTCGACCGATGGCCAGAACATCACCATCAACAAGCCTGCCTGCGTCGCGACCCTTGAAAAGGTCAAGGAAATGAAGGATGCGGGCATCATCACGGCGGCGATCTGGGATGAAAAAATCCAGGCCAATACGGCCGGCAAGGCCGCAAGCCAGATGTATGGCGCCTGGTATGAAGGCACGGTGCGTTCCGGCTCTCCCGATCTTTCAGGCAAATGGGGCGTGTATCTGATGCCGAGCCTGACGCCGGATGGTCCGCATGCGGCCAATCTCGGCGGCTCTTCGCTGGCGATCAGCTCGACATCCGAGCGCAAGGAAGCCGCGTGGAAATATATCGATTACGCGCTCACCACCAATGAAGGGCAGGTGACGATGCTGAAATCCTTCGGTCTCGTCCCCTCACTGCTGTCCGCCATCGACGATCCTTTCGTCAAGGAAAAGCAGCCATATTGGGGCGGGCAGGCGGTGTGGACCGATATTCTCGCCACCCTGCCGAAGATCGTGCCGAGCCGCGGCACGGCGTTCCAGTCGGATGCGGATGCGATCTACAAGGCGACGCAGACGAAATATTTCGCGGGCGGTTATCCCGATGCGAAAGCGGCGCTCGATGATGCGGCCAAGCAGATCGAAACGGCGACGGGGCTGCCGGTGGCGCAGTAAGCCGGCGGTTAGGGCCGAGCGGGTGCCACAAGTTTCTTCTCCCCGAGGGGGAGAAGTCCGCGGCAGCGGGATGAGGGGGCGAGGGTAGCGATATTCGGCAACGTTTCCCCCTCATCCGACCCTTCGGGCCACCTTCTCCCCCTTGGGGAGAAGAAATATGCCGCACCGTTTTGCGACGGCACTTCCCCAGAACCGGGGCCGGGCTTGCCGCAAAGCAGATCGAAACGGCGACGGGGCTGCCCGTCGCGGAGTAAGCCAGCGGTTAGGGCCGAGCGGGTGCCACAAGTTTCTTCTCCCCGAGGGGGAGAAGTCCGCGGCAGCGGGATGAGGGGGCGACGTTAGTGATAAATCGAGAGCTAGCCCCCTCATCCGACCCTTCGGGCCACCTTCTCCCCCTCGGGGAGAAGAAATAGGCCGCGCCGTTTTGCAAAGGCATTCCCCTCATAGGGGCGCGCTCTTTCTGAAGCTTTTCCATTTATCCGGCCATCGTCCGGCACATGGAGGTCGTCATGCCGTCCAGGAACAGGATCGCTTATGCGTTCCTTGCGCCCTATCTCCTGATTTTCGCCACCTTCTGGGTCTGGCCGATCATCAGCTCGTTCATGCTGTCGTTCCAGAATACGCGCATAAACCCGTGGCGGTTTGCGCCCTCCATGAACTGGGGGCGGCTCGTTTCCGATCCGGCCTTTTATAACGCGCTTTATAATACGCTGATCATTCTGGTCATTCAGGTGCCCGTGATGATCGCGCTTGCCACCGTCATGGCGGTGCTGCTGAACTCGCCGCTATTGAAGGCGCGGCCGCTTTATCGTTTTGCCTTTTTTGCGCCTGTCGTTGTCGGCGAGGTGGCCTATGCGGCGGTGTTCCGGCTGATGTTCAGCGCCGATTTCGGCATCATCAACAAGCTCATCACATCAGTTGGCCTTTCGCCCATCTCGTGGTTCGACAATGCCAATGCGGCCATGGCGCTCGTCATCATCGCGGTGACCTGGCGCTGGGCGGGTTATAACGCCATCATCATTCTGGCCGGGCTGCAATCGATCCCCGGCGATGTCTATGAAGCGGCGACGCTGGACAAGGTCAGCAAGCGCCAGCAGTTCTTTTATATCACCCTGCCGTTGCTTAAACCCATCATCCTGTTCTGCGTTGTCCTGTCGGTCATCGGCACCATGCAGCTTTTTGCCGAACCCTTCCTCATCACCAACAGGGGCGGGCCGGGCGGCGGCACGGAAACGCTGGGGCTGTTCCTTTACCGGCAGGGCTTTACTTCGCTCAATTTCGGTTACGCCTCGGCCATTGCCTACACCATGGCGGCGCTCGCCATCGCCATTTCACTCCTCAATCTCTGGGTCGGGAGGGAGCCGAAATGAGATCGAAATCGAGATCGCTTTTCTGGCAGAAGATCGCGCTGCACGCGGCGCTGACACCGCTCGCCATCATCTGGCTGTTTCCGCTGTGGATGATGTTCGTGTTTTCGACCATGCCGGATTACGGCATTTTCAGCCCCGATATCGTGCTGGTGCCCTCCACCAACTTCGTCGAGAATTTCAACAACCTGCAGGCGGACACTAACTTCCTCAGGGCCATGTTCATCTCGATCACCGTCGCCGTCATCTACACGGTGCTTTCGGTGTTCCTGACGTCGATGGCGGGCTGGGCGCTGGCGCGTTATCGTTTTGCCGGGCGCGGCGTGGTGATCGCCATCATTCTCGGCACAATAACCCTGCCTTTCGCGGTCGTCGTCATTCCGCAATTCATCATGGTGGCGCGTGAATTCAAGCTCGCCAATACCTGGGTGGCCCTGATCGTGCCGCCGCTGTTCAACTCGCTCGGCGTGCTGTTCATGCGGCAATCCTTCTCGATGATGCCGACCGAGCTTTTCGATGCGGCACGGGTGGAGGGCGTCAAGGAGTGGCAAATCTTCCTGCGCATCGCTTTGCCATTGGCGCGTCCCACCATGGCGGCGCTGTCGATCATTCTCTTCCTGGCCTCGTGGAACAATTATCTCTGGCCGCTTCTCATCAATTCCCGCCCAGGAATGATGACCGCACCCGTGGCGCTTGGCACCCTCATCGGGCTCACCAAAGTGTCATGGGGCGGCATCATGGCCGGCGCGGTGCTGCTCACAGCGCCCATCCTCGTGGTTTTCGTGGCTCTGCAACGTCATTTCATCGCCGGCATTTCCGCCGGGGCAGTCAAGTAAGGGAGGCCGCATGGCGGAACTTTCGCTCAAGAACGTCGTCAAGCGTTATGGCGCGCTCGAAGTCATCCATGGCGCCGACCTCGATATTGCCGATGGTGAGTTCGTCGTCTTCGTCGGCCCCTCCGGTTGCGGCAAGTCCACGTTGCTGCGCATGATCGCCGGGCTGGAAGACATATCGGATGGCGATGTCAGCATCGGCGGCAGGACGGTCAACGATGCCGATCCGGCAGACCGCGGCATCGCCATGGTATTCCAGTCCTATGCGCTTTATCCGCATATGACGGTGGCCGAAAACCTGTCCTTCGGCCTTAGAATGAATGGCAACCCGAAGGCCGATACGCAAAAGCGTGTCAACCGCGCCGCCGAAATCCTGCAGATCAACGAGCTGATGGAGCGCCGGCCGAAACAGCTTTCCGGCGGCCAGCGGCAGCGTGTCGCCATCGGCCGCGCCATCGTGCGCGAACCGCAGGTCTTCCTGTTCGATGAGCCTTTGTCGAACCTCGATGCGGAACTGCGGGTGCAGATGCGCGTGGAAATCTCGCGGCTGCACAAGCAGCTGGGCACGACGATGATCTATGTGACCCACGACCAGACCGAGGCGATGACGCTGGCCGACAAGATCGTGGTGCTGCGGGCGGGCAATATCGAACAGGTCGGAGCGCCGCTCGATCTCTATGACGACCCCGCCAATCGTTTTGTCGCCGGTTTCGTCGGTTCGCCGAAGATGAATTTTCTCGACGCTACCATCATCGGCAGCGGTGCGGAGAACGTTACGCTCGCGCTCGACAGCGATCCGGCGGTGCGGCTCAACCTGCCGATAAGACACCGTTTGAACGACGGCACCAGGGTCTCGCTTGGCATCCGGCCAGAACATTTTTGCGATGCGGGGCAAGGTGATGCCGATCTCACCGTTCATGTCGATGTCGCCGAGCATCTCGGCAATACCAGCTATGTCTATGCCCGAACCGAAGGCGGCGAGCAGCTGATCATCGAACGGCCGGAATCGCGCGATGTCGGCAATCGCGACCGGCTGACGGTCGGCCTTTCCGCCCGCAAGGCCTTTCTTTTCGACAGCAAGGGCGAACGCCTGCGCTGAACCCTTTCCCAAGCACCCAAGACTGATATGAAGGACGAGGATTTCATGACGACCGAACAACCGATCCGCTGGGGCATCATCGGCCCGGGCACCATCGCCAGGACTTTTGCTGATGGCATAGCCCATTCCCGCACCGGCAGGTTAGAGGCCATCGCCACCCGCAACCCGGACAAGCCCGGCCTTGCGGAGGCCTTCCCCGGTGCGCGCATCATCCATGGGTACGACGCGCTGCTGGCCGATCCCGATATCGATGCCGTCTATGTCGCCACACCCCATACCGGCCATGCCGAATGGGCGATCAAGGCGATCCGGGCAGGTAAAAACGTACTGGTGGAAAAGCCCATCGCGCTTTCCGCCTATGATGCCGACGCCATTTTCCACGAGGCGAAAAAGGCCGGCGTCTTCGCGGGCGAAGCCTATATGTATCGCCTGCACCCGCAGACGGCGAAATTGCTGGAACTGGTCAAGAGCCGTGCGGTTGGCGATATCCGCATCATCCGCTCCAGCTTCGGTTTCAACATGGGCTCGTTCCGGGCCGATCACCGGCTTTTCGCCAATGAAATGGCGGGCGGCGGCATTCTGGATGTCGGCGGTTATCCGGTTTCCATGGTGCGGATGATCGCCGGCGCCGTGGACGGAAAACCCTTTGCCGAGCCGGAAAAGGTGGCGGGCGCCGCCCATCTCGGCCAGTCGGGCGTCGATGAATGGGCCTCCGCCGTGCTTAAATTCTCAAACGGCATCGTCGCCGAAGTCTCATGCTCGATCATGGCGGCGCAGGATAATGTGCTGCGCATCATCGGCTCGGAAGGGCGCATCGAGGTCAAGGATTTCTGGTTTGCTGCCGGCCACAAGGGCGGCACCGGGCGGATTGATATCGTCAGGGGTGACAAGGTCGAAACCATCGAATTGCCGGAGGATCGCTGGCTTTATTCCTTCGAGGTCGATGCGGCGGGCGAAGCGATACGGCAGGGTAAAAAGGAATTTGATGCACCCGGCATGGCCTGGGCCGACAGCCTCGGCAATCTTCGTGTCATGGATCAATGGCGCGCTTCCGTCGGGCTGGAATACAGCGTCGAAAAAGCAACGTCGCGCGTTGCCAATATTACCGGCGGCAAGGTCGTGGCCGGAAACGCAGTGCCGAAGCGGCAGATTCCGGGCCTTGCCAAACCCGCTTCCGTGGTCGCGCTCGGTTTCGAATTCTTCCCCAATTTCGCCTCCGCATCGCTGACACTGGATGCCTTCTATGAGGCGGGCGGCAATCTCTTCGATACGGCCTATGTCTATGGCGCAGGCAGGACCGAGGCGATCTTCGGCGACTGGCACACCAGCCGCAAGGTGCCGCGTGAGGAGATCGTGCTGATCGGCAAGGGTGCGCATTCGCCGCTCTGCTATCCTGACATGATCGCAAAGCAGCTCGATCAGTCGCTTGAGCGGCTGAAGACGGATTATGTCGATGCCTATTTCATGCATCGCGATAATCTGGACATTCCGGTCGGCGAATTTGTCGATGCCATGGATGCCGAAGTCCGGCGCGGTCGCATTCGCGGCATTTTCGGTGGCTCCAACTGGACGCGCGAGCGCATGGACGAGGCCGCCGCCTATGCGCAGAAGAACGGCAAACAGGCGCCCGGCGCGCTTTCCAACAACTTCTCGCTCGCCGAAATGCTTGATCCCATCTGGGCGGGCTGCGTTGCGGCATCTGACGATGAGTGGAAGGCATGGCTGCAATCCCGCCAGATTCCCAATTTTGCCTGGTCCAGCCAGGGGCGCGGATTTTTCACGGACAGGGCAGGGCGCGACAAGCATGACGATGAGGAAATCGTCCGCGTCTGGTATTCAGATCGCAATTTCGTGCGCCGCGACCGGGCAATCGAGCTTGCGCAAAAACTGGGCCGCCACCCGATCCACATCGCGCTCGCTTATGTCATCGCGCAGCCTTTCCCGGTCATCCCGCTGATCGGACCGCGCACCATCGCCGAGCTGGAGGACAGCCTTTCGGCGCTGGATATCGTGCTGACCGGTGAGCAGGTGAAGTGGCTGGAGGCTTGAAAGACAACGAGCGGCGGATTTATCCGCCGCTCGTTCGGATAGGGCAAGGCGTTGCGGCATATTTCTTCTCCCCGAGGGGGAGAAGGTGGCCCGAAGGGTCGGATGAGGGGGTAACGTTGCCGAATTTCGGAGAGCTCGCCCCCTCATCCCGCTGCCGCGGACTTCTCCCCGGCGGGGAGAAGAAACAAGGGGCATCCGCTCGCTCCAACTGACGAATCTCAGGATGGAGATGTCATCTTCCACCTTCTTTCCTCTCCCGGTGACTGCTAAAGCGTAGGTTCACAAACCTGCCGCCAAACAATCACCGGGGTTCCCATGAGCGATATCGACCGAAGCCGTGCGCAGCAGCTGATGCGGGAGGCGGAGATTGATGCGCTGGTGCTGTTCCAGCCCGAAGCCTTTCGTTATGCCGTCGGTGCGCATGCCGGCGTGGCGACCATGTGGGGCAGGGCGGGTTCGGCAATCGCGCTGGTGCCGGCCGATGCCGGGGCGGGGATTGCCGCCGTCGTCAGTGATCATGCCGCTCCGCTCGTCGGGAAGGCGGCGCCTGATGTCGATCTGCGCTGTCATCGCATCTGGATCGATATGGTCGATCTTTCGGATGTGGAAACCGCCACGCAGGTGGATGATGCCTATCGCCGCAACAATTCTGGTGGGCCGCGGCCGGAGACATTCGATCGTGCCGCCTGTTTCGGCCTACTCTCCGATCTGCTGCGGGAGCGCGGGCTGTCTGCGGCGCGCATTGGTGCGGACCTTGAATTCATGCCCGCCGCCGATTTTTCAGCGCTGCGGCAGGCGCTGCCCGACGTGAACTGGATTGATGGTTCGACGGTGCTGAAACGTCTGAGGGCGGTGAAATCCGAACGCGAGATCAAACTTCTGAAGCAGGCGGCAGCCGCTGCCGAGGCAGGGTTGGTCGAGATGGCAGCCGCCGTTCGACCGGGAGTAGCGCTTGGTCAACTCTCCGCCGCCTGGAAATCCGGCGCGCAGGCACATGCCGCAAAATCCGGTTTTTCGCTGAGCGGGCATTGGGACTATATTTCCGTCGGTCCGGCCCTGTCGGATATGGCGGCGGCGGTCACGCCGGGCGCACTGATCAAGGCCGATGTCGGCACGCTGGTAGACGGTTATTCGTCGGATGGCGCAAGAACCTTCGCATGGGGGCCGGTCTCGGCTCTTGCTGCCGATATTTTCAGGGCGCTGGAGGCAGCCTTCGCCTGTGGACTGGAAGCGCTCCGCCCCGGCAATACATTCGGCGCGGTGCACGCCGCCATGCTGGCTTCGATGCGCAAGGGCGGCTTCAGCGAATATTATCGCGGTCATTTCGGCCATTCCGTCGGCGGCGGGGTCGGTATCGAGGAATGGCCGTTCTTTTCCCATGGCAATCCGGAAATCATCCTTCCCGGCATGGTGGTCGCACTTGAAGCGCCATTCTATGGCGAAGGGCTGGGGGCGTTGATGATCGAGGATCAGTTCCTCGTCACATCATCAGGTGCGGAGTGCATGAACAACCTGCCACGCCCTCTCAGGGATTTATCCGTGAACTAAGCGCCGGCTCAGAGAAAGTCGTCGCGACGCGGGGTGAAGCAGTCGATCAGCTCGCCCTCTTCCAGACACAGGCAGCCATGTTCGATATGGCCGGGAACGACAAGGCTGTCGCCTTTCTGCAGGTCATAGGCGTCACCGTCGCGGTAAAAGCGAAAACTGCCGCTGGCGACATAGGTGGACTGCACATGCGGGTGGCTGTGCAGCTTGCCTTCTGCGCCGGTCTTGAACCGGAATGACACGACCATCAGCTCGGGCGCTTCGGAAAGCACGGTGCGTTCCACGCCGTCATCGGGTGAAACGGTGGGGAATTTGGGAAGCTGCTGCATGTCGTTCTCCTCTGTCTTGCAATATTGATTTTCAGCGCGGCGCACGCAGCATGGCGCGATAACGCGTCTGGCTGCTTTTCAGGTGGTTGCGCATGGCGCTGCGCGCCGCATCCTCGTTGCCATCCTGTATGGCGATCAGGATCGCTTCATGCTCGCCGACGAGACGGCTGAGATCGGCGGGTGAAAGCACGGTTTCTGCGCCATTATCGGCCACGGCGCGGCGCGGAATGACTGTCGGGCCGAGCACCTGCAGAAACTCGCTGAAACGGGGATTGTTGGTCGCTTCGGCCACGGCAAGATGAAAGGCGAAGTCGGCCTCGGCTGTCGGAATGCCCCTGGCGGCGCTGGCGCGGAAGGCATCGAAGGCCTCGATGATCTTTTCTTCCTGCGCCGGCGAGCGGCGAATGGCGGCAAGACCGGCGGCATCGCCCTCCACGGCGGTGCGCAGTTCCAGCATTTCAATCAGCGAGGAAACCCGGGCGAGATCGATATTGTGAAACGGCCGCCGCTCGACGGGTGCGGGCTCCAGCACGAAGACGCCGGCGCCCTGACGCGGCTCGACCAGACCGTCGGAGCGCAGCGAGGCGATGGCCTCGCGCACCACGGTGCGGCTCACCCCAAATTCCTGCGTCAGCTGCGCTTCCGATGGCAGGCGGTCGCCCGTCTTGTAGCGGCCCTTGGCGATCTGGCTGCGGAGTTCCTCCGAAACCTTCACCACAAGCGTCTTGGCTTGCGGAGCTGCCGGTTCGGAGGTTGTCGCTTTTGTCATCTGTGTCGCCGTTCTAAAAAGGATGCGGGGTTGCTTCCGGAAGTCCTCGATACGTTATTCGCGGCCCGGCTTGCAATCCCGCTGATCACTCAGCTCTGCTTGAAGATCGGCTTGTCGACAAACGTGCCGCCCTGAAACCGCACCAACGCATCCTTCGGGTCCGGCGGCGGGGTCGTCTCGGCTATATGCTTCCGGAAGGCCTCGGCATTGTCCTTCGGCTTCCAGCCCAGAAAGCCGAGATGCGAATTGTCCCACCAGCCCGCATCATTGGCCGACGCGCCCCAGACGACCGGGCAGCCGAGAACGGGTGCGCGAAACACCGCCTCGATCAGCGACACGAAATCGTCGTGGGAAAACCAGGTGGACAGCATGCGGTAATTGTTGGGCACCGGCGTGCAGGAGCCGATGCGCACCAGCGCCGTCTCCTGCCCGAATTTATCGAAATACATGCGGGCGAGGTTTTCACCGAAACATTTGGAGACGCCGTAAAGTCCATCCGGCCGCACGGGAACGTCGGGGCCGAGCCGCTCGGTTTGCGGGTAAAAACCGATCGTATGGTTGGAACTGGCAAAGACGATCCGCGGCTGGCCGTGGGCGCGGGCGGCCTCGTAAAGATTATAAAGCCCGATGATATTGCCCTGAAGGATCTGCTCGAAGGGCTTTTCCACCGATATGCCGCCCAGATGAACGATACCGTCGCAACCGGCAACCATCGCATTCACGGCATCCGCATCGGCAAGGTCGCATTGCACACATTCCTCGTTCGGCCCTGCCGGATCGAGCGGGGAGAGATCGGCAAGACGCAATAGCTCGGCCATGGGTGCGAGGCGCTCACGCATGACGCGGCCAAGCTGGCCCGCCGCACCGGTAACAAGAAGCCGTTTCATTGCCATTCTCCCTGAGCTTTGCCGTCTGCAACGCGGTCGAGATATGGCGGCGCCTCTTGACCTTGTCATACAGATCGTACAAAAAGCGGATAACATATATTATGTGCCATACGCAACAATCATGAAGGATGAGTTTGATGTTGACCGTCGAAACAAGGCAGGCCGTGAACCCGGAATATGCAAAGACGCTGGATACCGAAGGGCTCCGCCGGCATTTCCTCGCCAACGACATGTTCCGTTCCGGTGAAATCAGGCTGATCTATACACACTATGACCGGTTCGTCATGGGCGGTGCGGTGCCAAATGGCGCGGCGCTGACGCTGGACAAGGTGGAGGAAACCAAGACGCCGTCCTTCCTCGATCGGCGCGAAATGGGCATCGTCAATATCGGCGAGAGCGGCACCGTCAGCGCGGGCGGGCAGACCTACACGCTTAATCGCGGCGATGTGCTTTATCTCGGTGCCGGTAGCGGTGCTGTCACCTTTGATGGCGCTGGCCGATTCTACATCACCTCCTGCCCGGCGCATCGCAGCCTGCCGGCCAAGCTCGTCACGCTTGCCAATAGCAAGGAAGTCAAGCTGGGCGCGACGGAAACCTCCAACAAGCGCACCATCAACCAGTTCATTCATCCGTTGGTCATGGAAAGCTGCCAGCTGGTGCTGGGTTATACGATGCTGGAGGACGGCTCGGTCTGGAACACCATTCCCTCGCATATTCATGACCGCCGCATGGAGGCCTATCTCTATTTCGGCATGGATGAAAAGTCGCGTGTGCTGCATCTGATGGGTGAGCCGCAGGAAACCCGCCATCTGTTCATTTCCAATGAGGAAGGCGCCATTTCGCCGCCCTGGTCCATCCATTCGGGCGCCGGTATCGGCTCTTACACCTTCATCTGGGCCATGGCGGGCGACAATGTCGATTATACCGACATGGAATTCATTCAGCCGGGGGATCTGAAATGAGAAACCCCTTTTCGCTTGAAGGGCGCAAGGCGCTTGTGACAGGCGCAAATACCGGTCTTGGCCAGGCGATTGCGGTGGGTCTCGCCGCCGCTGGCGCAGAGGTGGTCTGCGCCGCCCGTCGCGCGCCGGATGAAACCCTTGATCTCATCGCAAAGGATGGCGGCAATGCGAGTGCGCTGCTCATCGATTTTGCCGATCCGCTGGCGGCGAAGGACAGTTTTGCTGACGCCGGTTTCGATATTCTCGTCAACAATGCCGGCATCATCCGCCGCGCCGATTCCGTCGAGTTTTCCGAACTCGACTGGGATGAGGTGATGGACGTCAATCTGAAGGCGCTGTTTTTCACCACGCAGGCTTTCGCAAAAGAGCTGCTGGCGAAAGGCCGCTCCGGCAAGGTGGTCAATATCGCCTCGCTCCTGTCGTTTCAGGGTGGCATTCGCGTGCCGTCCTATACGGCGGCGAAACACGGCGTGGCTGGTCTAACCAAGCTTCTGGCCAATGAGTGGGCCGCCAAGGGCATCAATGTGAATGCCATTGCACCCGGTTATATCGAAACCAACAATACCGAGGCGTTGCGTGCGGATGCCGCCCGCAACAAGGCCATTCTCGAGCGCATTCCGGCAGGCCGCTGGGGGCACTCGCAGGATATTGCCGGCGCGGCGGTATTTCTGGCGTCGCCGGCGGCGGATTACGTGCATGGCGCCATTCTCAATGTCGATGGTGGCTGGCTGGCGCGATAATCTGTGACAGATTTTCGAAATTCATCATACAAGATGTATGATGAGTTGTTGACAAAGATGCGGCAAGCGGCTTAGGTGGCTTTCAGTCAGTGAACTTGCAGAGGAATTTCGATGATGAACCCTGAACAAATCAAGACGGCGCTCGGCTCCGGTCTTTTGTCCTTCCCGGTCACCCATTTTGATGCCGAGGGTCGTTTTGCGGCCGATAGCTACAGGGAGCATGTCGAATGGCTCGCCGGTTATAAAGCCCCGGTGCTGTTTGCCGCCGGCGGCACGGGCGAATTCTTCTCGCTGAAGCCGGATGAAATCCCCACCATCGTTTCCGCCGCCAAGGAAGTGGCCGGCGAAACCGCCATCGTTTCCGGCTGCGGTTACGGCACCGAGATCGCCGTCGACATTGCCCGCTCGGTGGAAAAGGTCGGTGCCGATGGCATTCTGCTTCTGCCGCATTACCTTATCGATGCGCCGCAGGAAGGGCTCTATGCCCACATCAAGAAGGTTTGTCAGTCGGTCGGCATCGGCGTCATGGTTTATAACCGCGACAATTCCGTGCTGCAGGCCGATACGCTGGCGCGTCTCTGCGACGAGTGCCCGAACCTTGTCGGTTTCAAGGATGGCACCGGCGATATCGGTCTCGTGCGCCAGATCACCGCCAAGATGGGCGACCGCCTGATGTATCTCGGCGGCATGCCGACGGCGGAACTGTTTGCCGAAGCCTATCTCGGCGCCGGTTTCACCACCTATTCCTCGGCGGTCTTCAACTTCGTTCCCGGCCTTGCCAATGAGTTCTATGCGGCGCTGCGTGCCGGCGAACGCGCCACCTGCGAACGCATCCTGACGGATTTCTTCTATCCGTTCATGGCCATCCGCAACCGCGCCAAGGGTTATGCCGTCTCCGCCGTCAAGGCTGGTGTTCGCCTGCAGGGCTTCAATGCCGGTCCGGTGCGTGCGCCGCTGAAGGACCTGACCAATGAGGAAATCGGCATGCTCGAAGCCCTGATCGGCACGCACAAGCGTAAAGCCTGATCACACGGGGGCCTGATCACGGCATAACGGGAGGCGAGCCATGAAAATCACTGCGGTGCGCACGCATCTGCTCGAACACCGGCTGGACACGCCGTTTGAAAGCGCTTCCATGCGCTTCGACCGCCGCGCCCATATTCTGGTGGAGATCGAATGCGATGACGGAACGGTCGGCTGGGGCGAATGCCTCGGCCCGGCCAGACCGAACGCCGCCGTGGTTCAGGCTTATGCCGGCTGGCTCATCGGCCAGGACCCGCGCCAGACCGAAAAGCTGTGGGCCGTGCTTTATAATGCCCTGCGCGATCAGGGCCAGCGCGGCCTCAGCCTCACCGCTTTGTCCGGCATCGATATCGCGCTCTGGGATATCAAGGGCAAACACTACGGTGCTTCCATCTCGATGCTGCTTGGCGGGCGCTGGCGCGAAAGCGTGCGCGCCTATGCCACCGGCAGCTTCAAGCGTGATGGTGTCGACCGCGTTTCCGACAATGCCTCGGAGATGGCCGAGCGGCGGGCGGAAGGCTTTCATGCCTGCAAGATCAAGATCGGCTTCGGCATCGAAGAAGACCTCCGGGTCATCGCCGCCGTGCGCGAGGCGATCGGGCCGGATATGCGGCTGATGATCGACGCCAATCACGGTTATACCGTCACCGAAGCCATCATGCTCGGCAACCGCGCTGCCGAATATGGCATCGACTGGTTCGAGGAACCGGTGGTTCCCGAACAGCTCGATGCCTATGCCCGCGTGCGGGCCGGTCAGCCGATCCCGGTTGCAGGTGGCGAGACTTGGCACGGGCGATATGGCATGTGGCAGGCGCTTTCCGCCGGTGCCGTGGATATTCTCCAGCCCGATCTCTGCGGCTGCGGCGGTTTTTCCGAAACGCAGAAGATCGCCACGCTCGCCACGCTGCATGGCGTGCGCATCGTGCCGCATGTATGGGGCACCGGTGTGCAGATTGCCGCCGCCCTGCAATTCATGGCGGCGATGACGCCCGATCCGGTGCGCGTCAACCCAATCGAACCGATTATGGAATTCGACCGCACGCATAATCCGTTCCGGCAGGCCGTGCTGAGCAAGCCGATCGAGGCGGTCAATGGTGTAGTCGCCATTCCCGATGGTCCGGGTCTCGGCATAGAAATCAACCGGGATGCCCTTACCGAATTCAGGATGCCGGACGCATGAGTGAGCTTGAACGCCAGCTGACGGGTGAAGCGCCGAAGCCTGCTTTTCCAAGAGGCGCCGTCGATACGCAGATGCATCTCTATCTGCCCGGCTACCCCGCCTTGCCGGGCGGGCCGGGCCTGCCGCCGGGCTCGCTTCCCGGTCCCGCCGACTATCGCAAGCTGATGCAATGGCTCGGCATCGACCGGGTCATCATCACCCAGGGCAATGCCCATCAGCGTGACAATGCCAATACGCTTGCCTGCGTTGCTGAAATCGGCGAGGCGGCCCGCGCGGTTGTCATCATTGATGCGAGCACCACGGAAAAGGACATGGAAATCCTCACCGCTGCCGGTACCGTCGGGGCGCGCATCATGGACCTGCCGGGTGGTGCGGTGAACCTGTCCGAACTGGAAGTGGTGGATGAGCGCGCGCAGGCGGCGGACTGGATGGTGGCGGTGCAGTTTGATGGCAATACGCTGCTCGATCACCTGCCGCGCCTTCAGAAAATCCGCTCGCGCTGGGTGTTTGATCACCATGGCAAGTTCTTCAAGGGCATCAAAACCGATGGCCCGGAAATGGCAGCACTTCTAAAACTCATCGATCGCGGCAATCTCTGGTTCAAGTTTGCCGGCGTTTACGAAAGTTCGCGTGAGAGCTGGCCCTATGAGGACGTCGCCGCCTTTTCACGGGTGATTGCGGCCCATGCGCCGGAACGCATCGTCTGGGGCACCAACTGGCCACATAATTCCATCAGGGAAACCTCAGCCTATCCCGATGATGCAAGGCTTGCAGAACTGGTTCTTGGCTGGCTGCCGGATGAGGCTGCGCGCCAACGTGCACTGGTGGATAATCCTGAAGTCCTGTTCAAGCTATCGCCATTCGCTGCGGCATAATTTCGGTCGGGGACGATTGGGCGGGGATGCTTCACCGTCCCTTCCTGAGTGAAAGGTTTTTCGTATGCCGGCCCGGTGCGCCATGGAAATTTGTTGAGAAAACTTATGAAAGCCACTGATTATTTTGACCAATTCTCGAAACGATACCGGCACTACAAGGGTGGTAGCTGGTGTTACGAGGATGGATGTATCTATCGGGGGCTGCAGCTTCTGTTTCAGGCGAGCGGTGACCGGCGCTGGAGCGAGCATCTTCATCGTCTGGCTGATGCGCAGATATCGGCCGATGGAATGCTCGCCGGTTACGCGCCGGAAGAATATAATATCGATCATGTTCTCGCCGGGCGCGTCCTCTTTCCGCTGGCGGCGGAAACGGGTGAGGCGCGTTATCTGGCTGCCGCAGAACATCTGGCAGGCCAGCTCCGCAGCCATCCGCGCATCAAGGCGGGCAATTATTGGCACAAGAAGCGTTACCCGCATCAGGTCTGGCTGGATGGGCTCTATATGGGGCTGCCTTTCCAGATTGAATATGCGCAGGCAACTGGCCGCACCGAACTGATCGATGATGCGCTTCGGCAATTCACAACCGCGCTTGCGCTGACGGCCGATGCCGGCGGACTTTACGTCCATGGTTATGATGAAAGCCGCGACCAGCGCTGGGCCGATCCCGCAAGCGGCAAATCGCCGGCCATCTGGGCGCGTGCGGTGGGCTGGCTTGCCATGGCGCTGGTGGATGCGCTGGTCATCCTGCCGGATGATGACAGGACGGCGGAGCTTCGGGAAAAGACGCGTCTGCTTCTGACCGGACTTGTTGCACGGCAGACGCGAAACGGTTTGTGGATGCAGGTGCTCGATAATCCGGCCCTTGCCGGCAATTACGAGGAAACCTCCGCCTCCGCTATGTTCGCCTATGCCTTGCTGCGGGCGAGCCGGCTGCGGCTTCTATCAGGTAAAGAGGCGGATGTTGCCCGCGCGGCTGGCCGTCGCGCGCTTGATGCGTTGCTGGAGACGCGGCTCAAGGCTGACGAGGAGGGTGTCGCCCACCTTGCCGGCATCGTCCATGTCGCGGGCCTTGGCGGCTTCGAGGGCAATTATCGTGATGGCACCCCGAACTATTACCTGACCGAGCCGGTTGTCTCCGATGACGCCAAAGGCGTCGGGCCGCTGATGATGGCCTACGCCGAAAGTCTGCTTGTGGACTGAAAAACGGGCGAGGGGGCGGAAACGGTTTCCGCCCCTTTGGTTTCCGCCTCTTATGGGGATCAGAATTTGCGGCTGATCGACAGCTTGAAATTGCGGCCCGGCTGGGCAGCGATGCCATCGCTGAGATAAGGGAAGTAATATTTGTCGAACAGGTTTTCGACTGCGGCATGCACTTCCAGCCCGGCCATCATGCCTTCCTTCGGTGTCCAGTCGAGAGCGATGCCATGCACGGCGTAACCAAGGCTTTCCGGCCGGGCATAAAAAGAGCCCGTGCCCTGATTGACGGGCGTGCGCTCCTGATGGGCCACGAACTGCCCGTTCCAGCTCAGCGCCAGATCCCAGTCCGGCAGCTTGTAACCCAGTTGAAGGTTGGCGGTCAGCGGCGACAGGTCATTCATATAGGTATCGGGACCATAGACGTCGTTGATCGCGCCGTTGCGGGAACCGTTCATCCAGGAGAGGCCGAGATTGCCGAAGACGTAGTCGGAATCGTAACTTGCCGAGAAATCGAGGCCGTAAATCTTGTAGGACGGTGTGTTCCAGTAGAAGGGCACATTCTTGACGCGGGCAAGGTTGGCGCTGCCGAACCGCCGGGTGATGGGATTGGTAACGTTGTTATAAAAGCCGCCGATCGAGGCCGTCAGGCTGTCGCCGTTCTGGAACACGTCATCGAAACGCTGGGAAACACCCAGATTGAAGTTGTTATTGCGCTCCACCTTCAAGTTACGGGAGGTTCCCGACGCCGTGGTTGCGAGACTCTGGCTTGAATAGAGTTCGTCGATGACGGGCGCGCGCATGGCATAGGCCCAGTCGGCAAAGAAGGTGGTGCCCGGCACCGCTTCCCAGCGCATGCTGAGAGCCGGCGTCGCGCCGCTGTGGGACACGGCCGAATAATCGTGACCGGCGGCCGGCGTGTTGTAGCGCGGCGCGGCATTGGGCACGCCTTGCGAGCGGATATGGTCGAACCTGATGCCCGGCGTCACCTTGAACGTGTCGGTCAGGCTGATCTCGTCGCGGAAGAAGGCGGCGATGGTTTCCTGCTTGCCTTCCGGTTTGATCCATGAGGCATAACGACCGTAATTATATTGGGCGCTGGTGCGGTTGGCGATGTCGTACATCCACGAGTCCCGCTCGTGGCGCATATATTGCACACCGTAGTTGGCGACGTGGGACACGCCGCCGAGCTCGAAATTGGACGTGTTTTCCGCCTCAAGCTTGAAGTCGGTATATTTCGTGTCGTCCTGCATGCCGCCCAGCGAGCCTGTCGGAACGAAACCCGGAATGGCCGGACGGGTCATGTCGAGGCTGGTGGCGGAAAAGCTCGCCATCGCCTTGAAATTCACAAGGTCGCTGTCGCCGTCATAGGAATATTTCAGCGTTGAGGAAAAATCCTCCATGTCACGCCAGGCCAGTGCCCTCAGCCGCGCCAGATCATAACCATAGGTCTTGATGGAATAGGCCGTCAGGCCGAGATCACCGCGATTGGCGGCAAGCGGGCCGTAATCGCCAGATTTGCCGTAGATGACCGAAGCGCGCAGCTCATGGCCGTCATAGGCAGCACCGGCATTGGCGGAGAAAGAGGTGATCTTGTCGTTGGAAGCGTCATAGACCTGACCGCCGCCGACGCGCATATTGTCGCTCTTGCGCCAGATCACCGAGGCAAGCCCGTCATAGGTCACGGGGCCGCCGAAATCGGATTTGCCGTAAATCGCCGCCGATCCGAGCTTCTGCTTGTTGGCCGACTGGAAGCTGGTCTTGCCCCATGCGCCGAAGCTCTGGCCCGGCTTCAGCATGTCGGAAGCTGTCTTGCTTTCCATGATGACGGTGCCGCCGAAACCGCCATTGCCGTAGCGGACGGATGTCGCGCCTTTCTGGATTTCCACGCGCTTGAGCAGTTCCGGGTCAATGAAGACGGTGCCCTGGTCGTAACGCTCGAAATTCTTCGGTGCGCCATCCAGCAGCAGCCGCACATCGGACTGCCGGGCAAAGCCGCGAATGGACGTGGATTGCCCTTGCGAGCGCACGCCGCCGCTGGAGCTGACGCCCGGGGTTTTCTGAAGAAGTTGCGGCAGGGAGTTGGACTGTGCGGCCTCGATGGCGGCCTGATCGATCTCGACCACGCTTGGGGCATCGCCGTTGAAGACGCGTCCGCCCTTGAGCGTAATTGGCTGAAGCACGGTGCTTTCACCGCTCTCGGAGGCTGTGGCGGAACGGTTGGCCATTTCCATACGGACGGTTTTTTCGCCGATGAACTGGTAACGAATGCCGGTTCCCGAAAGCAGCCGCTCCAGCGCCTCGGCCGGCGTCATGGTTCCAGATACGGAAGCGCTTTTCAGGCCCCTGGCAACGGAGGCGTCATAGACCATCTGCAGGCCGGACTGGCTGGCGAGACGATTGAGCGCGGTCGCCATGTTGCCGGCGGGCAGGTTGATCGCAACCTTCTGGGTTTGCTGTGCGGAGACCTGTGCGGGAATAGCCGCCACGGCCGCGCTGGCAAGCAAAAGCGAAAACAACGATGCGCGGGCGCGTGTCCTGTGGCGAAAAGCGGGTTGTGGTCTGGTCATTTCGGGCACCTCTCCGGGGCGGCAGATATTGTTCTGCTCCACGAACGAATGGGCCCGTTTTTTAAGGACACCCCCGGCGAAGAAATTTCACTCAATAAAGAACCGTCAGATAAGGGCCGGCTTTGACGACGCCGATTTCAAGCGCGGCGGCCAGATCCGCAAGAGCGGCATTTGGGTTGGAAAGGTCGAAATTGCCCGACAGCCGCTTTTGCCGCAGGCTCGGCCGCGTCACGACGATGCGGCCGGGCAGATAACGCTCGAAGGTTTCCACCACTTCGGCAAGCGGCCTGTCCTCGAAGATGAAGCGGCCGTTGCGCCATGCGGCAACGGAGGAGGGGTCGACGGTTTCGATGCTGCCAAGCTGGCCGTCGGGCGAATAATCGACGCGCTGGTTTTCATGAACTCGGCCATTCTGGCCCTGCTTGCCCGTTTCCACCTGCACGCTGTGTTCCAGCACCGTCACGCTCGTCGCTTCATTGCGCATATCGACGTCGAAGGCCGTCCCGAGCGCGGTGGTCGCGCCGCCTGCCGCCTCGACGGAAAAAGGCCTCGCCGCATCGGGAGCGACTTCCACGAAGATTTCCCCGCGCAGCAGCACAACGCGCCGCTCCTCTTTGGAGAAACGGAGTGCAATGGCGGAGTGGGCGTTCAGGGTGATGGTCGAGCCATCTGGAGTGGTGACGACCTGCCGTTCCGCCGTGCCGGACATATGGTCGGAACGCAGACGCATGGGCATGTCGGCGAGGTAAAAGGCGGAAAGCAGCGAGACGCCGGCAATGGTGGCCGCCGCCGCTTTGGCTTTGCCGCCGCCGCGTCTGCGCGTTGCCTTTGCCAGAAACGCCTGATCACCCGCCAGAAGGGCGCCGGCGTCGCCCATAAGACATCGGACACGCTCATAGGCCTTTGCATGTCGTTCATCCCCGGCGATCCAGGCGTCGAAATGCGCGGCGAGCATGGGGTCGTCCGGGCTTTCCCGCCGTCGCAGGAACCAGTCGACGGCCTCTTCGCGCAACGTCGAGGCGCTTTTTGCCAATCCCGTCACAGCGTTTCCTCCAGGCATTCCAGGCAATGCAGATAGGCCTTGCGCAGATGACGATCGACCATGTTCTTGCTGATGCCGCTTCGCGCGGCGATATCGACCGAATTCAGGTTGCCGATGCTGCTGGCAAGAAAGACCTGCCGGCGCTGTAGCGACATGGACATGACGGCGCGGCGCAGCACTTTCAGGCGATGTTCCCGGTCGGCCAGGCTGTCCGCATCGGTGACCGGCTGCGGGGCAATAAGCGCTTCTTCCATGCTGCCGGAAAACAGCCTGCGCTCGAACTGTTCGCGGCGACGCCGGTCAATGCCGAGATTGGCGCAGGCGCGCACCAGAAAGGCGCGGATGAGCGAGGTATTTTCCGGGAGCCGGGGTTTGCCGGTCAGCCGCACGTAGAGATCGTGAACGATCTCCTGCGAAATGGCAGTCGTGTGTCCACGCCGGGTCATGGCCTTGCACAGTTCCTCATAATAGAGCTGTACGGCATCATCGATGAGTGCGCGGGACGTGGGCTTGCTCCACATGAGGCGGGTTCCCGGTCGGAAGGATTGAGCGATCCCGGGCTGCATAGGTGAAAAATCACCCCGTGGCAATAAACATGACTAATTTTATCATATATCTTTTGCGCCCAGCGAAAGATACGCCGGGAGGATGACGCCCGGCCGTATTTCTAGACGTCGCTCTGGTGAATATCACGGTCTGGCACAGGCCGCGCCGCCTGCGTCGAAACTCGACCCGTTGCGGCGCTGTTAGCGGGGGGTAAACCCGCCGCTGCCGGGCGGGCCCCAAAACCAAGCCTCAAATCAAGCCTTGTTTTTTTCGATAAAGCGGATGGCGTCACCCACGGTCAGGATGGTGTTTGCGGCGGAATCGGGAATTTCCACGCCGAATTCCTCTTCGATTTCCATGACGACCTGAACGACTTCGAGGGAATCAGCACCGAGATCGTCAGCAAAATTGGCGTCATCGACGACCGTGGCGGGATCTACGCCAAGCTGGTCCACGATGATTTTTCTGATACGGTCTGCAATGCTGGACATAATGGGACTCCGCGAAAGTTGCCTGTCTCCGATCCGCCCGATCTGAATTTGCGCCAGAGCATCCCTCACAAAAATCGAAGCCGGTTTTCGCGGGGCGTGATGCGCAAAGTCAAAGGGGCAAAGCATCGATGACATCCGGACGTAGCATGCCTTTAACGTCTGCGGAAGAGTGTCGGCCAAGGGGACGTGTTTCATAATATTGCGCAATGTATGCTGCGTTAAACAGTTTGTGACTGGAAGCGATGAACCGTTGCGCGATAAACCTCGTTTTTGTGGAATAACATCGTTCAGCCCCACCGAGCCTCAATGCCATGGTCCAATCGTCCCCGGAACGCTTCATATTGCTCGACGGCATAAGGGGTGTGGCTGCCCTCTTCATCGTTCACCGTCACGCCGAGCAGCTTTTCGGAAAAAGCACGGCGTCGAGCTATCTTGCGGTGGATCTGTTCTTTGCCTTGAGCGGATTCGTGCTGGCGCATGCCTATAGCAGGAAGTTGCTCGAGGGGTCGATTGCCCCCGGTTTTTTCATGAAGGCGCGCTTTGCGCGTCTTTATCCACTTTACGGGTTGGGGCTGGCCCTGATGGCTGCCTATTTCATCTGTCTTTATGTGCTGGGTCTGCCAACGCCGATCGATGATCTCCATCGCCATATCGATCCCGGCGAGCTGGCTTTCGCTCTGGTGACGGGGCTTCTTTTTCTGCCCGCTCCCTTCACGCTCACCCTCAACGGCGCGCTGTTTCTCGTCAGCCCGGCATGGTCGCTGTTCAATGAGCTGGTGGTGAATGCGTTTTATGCCCGCTGGGGCGTGCGGGCCACGACGAAACAGACGGCTGCGGTGCTGGCCGTCAGCGCCATTGTGCTGATGGTGGCCGCCGCTGAGTTTGGCCGGCTGCATGCGGGTTTTCGCTGGCATGAAATGTATGCCGGCATGGGACGGGTATTTTTCTCGTTTTTCGTCGGCGTGCTGATTTATCGTTACCGTAACCGCGTGCCGCAGCTGCGGCCGGTACAGGCTGCTCTTTGTCTTCTGCTGGTCTGCTTCATCCTCGCCGTGCCGATGACGCGGGAGCTTCGGCCGTTTTTCGATCTTACGGTCGTGCTGCTCATCTGGCCGCTGCTTTTGTTCGTCGCAAGCCAGACGGTTCCGGGTCGCAGGACAGCACTGGTGTCGGTGTTTTTGGGCACGGCGTCCTATGCGGTGTATGTTCTGCATATTCCGCTTCTGGCCTGGACGGAGCTTCTGATGCCCGCGGTCGATGGGACAAACATGGCGTTGCCGGCCGGCATCGCTTTCCTGGTCGGGACGACCTGCCTGTCATGGTGGCTGACGGTGAATTATGATCAGCCCGTTCAAAAATGGCTGAAGAACCGTCTGAAAAAAGCCGCCCGAAATCAGCCGGACGGTTTGATCAAAGGCTAAATTTCTACGGCGTCAGTAATGGGCAAAGATCGGAGCCGTCAGCACGAAAGCCGCGACGAGGCTGATGATCGTCAGTTTCGCCGCTCGCATGCGCCGCATCCTGCGGCCGCTCCAGTCATACGTCATACTCCACCCTCCACGCAGACGCAAAACTTGCCGATATGAAACCCCGTTCGGACATTGCCGCAAGCCAGTCGCGGTTCCCCGATGTCCGATGCTGCAAATTCCATACGGGGAGCGTCCCGTGTTGCGCTTGAACGCACGCAGGACGCTCCATTTCAGTCTTGCCTGATATAAGGCATTTGCCAAGCCGTTATTTTCATCGGTGATTTTGAAGGTTGCTTTTCCTGCAGGGCGCGAGACAGCATTTTCCTCACCGGTAAAGCGGCGGCAAACCCTGGATCGCGTAACGCGGCAGCGGCTTCCAGGCTTTCACGCGTTCATGCTTGTGAACGCCGAACAGAAAAAGCATTTCCTCGGAAAGATCGGCAGGGTCGGTCAATCCGTCCTGAAACAGCTGGATCACCTTGCGGGCCGCATTATTATAAAGAAGGGCCTCATCATCGACGAGGTGGTGGTCATAACCGAGACCTTCGAGCACCGATTGAAGCATTTTCAGGTCTCTTGATGAGATGATGCAATTGTCGCATGTGGAAGACATGACGTCCTCCTTTCTGTGGAGTACACAAAGCCGGAGCGTCACGCGTCCATCCGGACGCTGTGCAAAGGACGCTTCAACGTTTTGAAACGACGGGCTCTTCCAAAGAAAACCATTTCCGGTGTCCCGGACGATGCTGCCGTGCATGTCGTGTAAAATTGCAAAACGGTCCTGTCGGTCAACGACATGCGCAGGACGGGGGGCTTTTGGGACGGCATATCAGCCTGACGGCGGTAACGCCCATAAATTACCGATGGGGAATCGTGCGCCCTTTGGGGCTGATAGGCAAGTTAATTCGAATGCCGGTGACCCGTTCGGAGATATTTGTAATCTGCGGTATTGCGGGCAACAAAAAAGGCCGGGGCAATATTGCACCGACCTTCCTCATATCGCTTTCAACACCAGTGCCAGTACATCCGTGGTCAAAAGTCTAAAGCGACAAAAACAACTGCGAACGACAATTTTATTCGCGCTCACCAGCAGTTGCATATGAGCTATATAGGTGGGCAATGTGGCCAAAACAAGTCCGGCAGTTAAAAGGATGTTTTACCCTCTATAATTTGCCGGCGGCCAGCTGAGACCTCTTCGTTATTTCTTCTTGCCGTCCGCCGTCGTGGCATTTGCGAACTTGACCTGCGAACCGGTCGGCGCTGCCGCCGCGGCTTTGGTCTTGTCCTTCTTCGGTTTGCGGACTTCCTTGTTGCTGCGCAATTGACCCTTGGCCATGGTGTTCTCCTCGTGTTGAAGCAGTATCTGATGTGACGCCTGGGCATCGTCGCTCAAGGCGGGCAGGGGTCGGGAAGCGGTTTCACCGTCAGGACAGGCAAGGTCCCGTGAGTGACTGTTTCCCGAAGGACAGGGTCGGTTTGGACAGGCGGATGCGGCCCGCGGGAACGGTTCTCTTCGACACGTCGGTCTGGACGCCGAAATCCGGAAAGGCTGCAAAATAAGCGTCGCGATCCTGGCGAATGGCCGTTTCTTCAGCCGCGTTCAGCAGCAGGCGCAGCGACGCATTTTCCCGATACCCCGTGCCGCCGGTGCGGACGAGGTTGCGTGAAAGACTTGGTGAATAAAACTCGGAAGACATGACGTCCTCCTTTCGTTTGGGGCAAGGGCTGTCTGCCCTCAATCACCAGCGCCCTTCGACAGGTTGCTGACAGGCGAAAGGTGCGCCTGTTGCGTATAAGGTTCAAGAGGTTTTTCGAGTGGACGGCGGCAAAATGCGCAGCAGCGCTATTTTTTACCGGATGGCCTTTTGGCGGGTGGGTGCGGAGTGGCGGCGGTTGCCGCCTCCTGCGCTTCGCGAAGCTGGCGAAGCCGTTCCGTCTTGCGCGCACGCTGGTCGGATTCGGCAGTGATAATCTGTCTTGCCGCCTTGTCCGTCATCGACGCCTTATCCTGAGAGGACAGTTTTTCGGGTTTGAAAACAGCCTCTTTGGGTTCGGTCATGACGTTCTCCTTTGCGGGAAGGCAGGATTAGCAATTAGCGGGTGCGGGCAGCCTTTTTAGGAGCCGGCAGCAGTCCCTCGCGCTGCATCTTTTTTCTCGCCAGCTTGCGGTGGCGGCGCACGGCTTCGGCTTCTTCACGAACGCGCTTTGCCGACGGCTTTTCGTAAGCTTCACGAGCACGCATTTCGCGGAAAATACCCTCGCGCTGCATTCTCTTCTTCAAGACGCGAAGCGCTTGCTCGACATTGTTATCTCTGACGATGACCTGCAAAATATCTCCTTAAAGCAGCCGTTGCTGCTATTTTCTGACTTTGATCGTGTTCGAGTTGATCCAGCTGGATCCCGAAGCACGGGGTGCTAAACTTTCCGCGTCCAGTCCTTTTGATGAGGACGAAGCGGTATCGATTTCATCGGATGCAATGTTCCGTTCGAAGTTCTCGTTCTGAAAACGAACCCTGAAACGAACCAAACCCTGCGTTTCCGGCAAAACCATAATGATCCGGCCAGGCCCGCTGGGCTGATTGCTGCCAAGGACGCCCGCCTTGAGGACAATCGCATCGCCGGAGCGGTAAAGATTTTTGCGCATGAGGGCCTCCCATGGCCAAAAAAAGTAAAAGGCCGGGCTGAACCCGACCTCTCAGAATCATTCCGCTCCGCTGTCGTATTGACGCCAGCGGCGCGAATGAAAAATCAGGCAGCGCGCAGATTGTCGGCGGAGCTTTTGCCCGAGCGACGGTCCTGAACGATGTCGTAGGTGACCTTCTGGCCGTCATTCAGCGAACGCAGACCAGCGCGCTCAACTGCGGAGATGTGAACGAAAACGTCCGTGCCGCCGTTGTCAGGCTGAATGAAGCCGAAGCCCTTGGTGGCGTTGAACCACTTTACAGTACCAGTGTTCATAACGATTTCCTTTCGTAGCAATCGTTGTGGTTCCCGCGATACCTTGCGGGATTGGATCGATTATTTGAGAGGAAATCCAACGAGAGCACGGAGGCTGGAGCGTCGGTCACAAGCAATGGTCGATTGGGCAAATATAGCCGGAATTTTCAATTTTGCAACGAGGGCGCGGCGGAAAATACGTTAGTTCATCTTAGTATTTCTTGTAAGTAATTATTTTAAAACATTTTCTCCGATGCTTTGCCGTCGCGCGCCGCACGGAATACGTGTCAACCGGCGCCCGGCGAAACATCCTTCGAGTTGTCGCTGTCCGGCAGGCTGCCCGCGCCCGGCGTCTTGTCATAATCGGTGAGGGAGGGTTTGGCGTGTGGGCCGGCAGGCGGAATGTCACTGGCCTTGGAAGGGCCTTTTTCCTCTGTTTTCGGCTTTTTCTGCTGCGTCATGGCGTGTTCTCCTTTGCAAGGAAAACGCCGGGAGAAGCGCGAGGTTCCGCAGCAGTGCCCGGCTGTGGGCAGGTGCTAAGCCGTCAGCGGCGGGATCGCGGTTTTTTCTCGTCCCTGTTCATGTCGCGCCCAACCCATTTGAAGAAAACAAAGAGGCTGACGCCGATGATGATAAGCGGAACGAAGGATTCAAAACTGGACATAATTCACTCTCTCTTCCCCCGGTGATCATCTTACCGGTAAGGAAGAAGCGCGTAATCTGCGGAATATCGTCCGTTCTTTTTGCCAGTTGCAGCGCGCGTCCCGCTATCGAAGGGGCCGCGCGCCGAAGATTCTCTAGAGCGGCAGTGATTTCACCGCTTCGGAGCCGCCCTCGCGGGCGCTCTTCAGCGCCGCCACGCCACAGAGAACCGACATCGCGCCGGCCCGCGAACCGGCCCGCTGCCGCAGCCGGTCGTTCGAACCCGGCTTGAAGATCATGTCGCGCATGCGGTTGTCGCCGCCATAATGGCCGCCCGGCTCATGCGGCACCCAGATGTGCTCGACCCCGCCGCCGAAGCTTTTCACCAGCAGGATTTCGTCTGCCGGTGGCTCCGTCCAGGGCTGCTTTTCATATTGGCGCATTTCAATGCGGCCCTTATGGCCGTTGAAGGCGATATGATGACCTTCGATCGGCATATAGGTATTGAGCGAATAGGAAACCTGTACGCCGCTCGCATAACGGATCGAGGCGCTCATCGTATCCGGGATATCGATCTCCTCGCGGAAAACGCAGGCATCGCGCATATAACCGTCAATGCTCGAAGGATCTTCATAAAGCGCATCGAGGAAGGGATCGGCGCCGAGATCCATGAAATAATCGCATTCATCCTTGTGCGGACAGGTGCGACAGCGCGTTCCGCGGAACGGACCGTTCCTGCCATAATGCAGCAGCTGTCCGAAACCTTTCACTTCCACAGGGTCGGAATCGAGATACCAGTTCAGCAGATCGAAATGGTGGGTGGCCTTGTGCACGAACAGGCTGCCGGAATGTTCGGTAAAGGCGTGCCAGCGGCGGAAATAATCCGCGCCGTGCTGATTATCGAGATACCAGTGAAAATCGACTGACGTGACCGTGCCGATGGCGCCTTCGTCAATCAGTTCCTTGATACGCGCGGCGGTGGGAGAGAAACGATAGTTGAAGGAAACGTCGACCCGGCGGCCGCTTTTGGCCTCCGCCGCGCGAATGCGATCGATCTTTTCCGGGGTGGTGGTCATGGGCTTTTCGCTGATGACATCGGCCCCGCCTTCGAGCGCGCGGATGATGATGTCGTCATGCGTGTCGTCAGGCGTGCAGACGATCACCAGTTCCGGGCGCTGTTCCAGCATCATCCGGTCGAAATCGTCGTAGAGCGGTGCGCTCGATCCCATCATGGTACGGGCGCGTTCGGCGCGCATCAGGTTCAGGTCGCAAATGCCGACCAGCTCGACATAGTCGCTCCAGCCGGCCAGCAGTTCGCGGCCCCACATGGTGGTGCCGCGATTGCCGGTTCCGACCAGCGCATAACGTTTGCGTTTCACCCTTTCAGGCATTGTCTCTCTCCCGGATATCTCAACAAACAGTCTTGAAGCGCTCGACCACGGTGGCGAGAACCTCGTCCATCGGCCGCGCCTGCCAGCGATGCGAAAAGATTTCCACTTCCTGCGGGCCGTGGAAGCCGGCGGCCTCGATCATGGCGCGAAATGCCTTCAGGTCAATCACGCCGTCACCCATCATGCCGCGATCATTGAGCGGATCGGTGGTGGGCACCAGCCAGTCGCAGATATGATGCGCGAGAATTTGCCCGTTTCTGCCCGCACGCGCCACCTGTTCCTCCAGTTCCGGGTCCCACCAGACGTGGTAGACGTCGATGGCAACGCCGGTGCCTTCCCCCAGCCGGTCGCAGAGATCAAGCGACTGTTTCAGTGTGTTGAAGCAGGCGCGCTCAGCGGCGTAAAAGGGGTGAAGCGGTTCGATGGCCAGTGGCACGCCGGCGTCCCGCGCATAGGGCAGAAGCTCGGCCATGCCGTCTTCCACCATCTGTCGCGCGCCTTTGAGGTCCCGTGAGCCGGCGGGCAGGCCACCCACGACCAGCACGAGGCAATCGGCCTTCATGGCGGCGGCTTCATCGACGGCGCGTTTATTGTCCTCGATGGCGCGGCGGCGGCCTTCCGCATCGGGGGCGGGGAAAAAGCCGCCGCGGCAATGGCCGGAAAGGCGCAGGCCGTTCTGCTCGACAATGCGGGCGGCTTCCGCAAGCCCCACGCCGTGCACCTGTTCGCGCCAGGGCGAAATGGCGGTGATGCCATGCGCAAGGCAGGCATCAACAATGGCACCGAAAGCACCGCCCTGGCGAACGGTGGCAAAATTGATGGAAAGGCCTTCAAGACTCATCTTTGTATCTCCCCTTCTTTGCTCCAACGTCTCGCCTCAAGCGATGCCTCTGACGGCCAGGAATGCCTTCATGCGATGTGTGGCGAGATCCGGTTCGGCCAGCACATTGGCCTTGTCCGCCAGCCGGAAAAGTTCGGCGAAATGCTGCGTGGAGCGGGTGCTTTCCTGCCCGCCGACCATGGTGAAATGATCCTGCAACCCGTTGAGATAGGCGAGGAACACCACGCCGGTCTTGTAGAAGCGGGTCGGCGCCTTGAAGATATGGCGCGAAAGCGCCACCGTCGGTTCCAGAATGTCGAAGAACTCATTGTCCGCGCCGCGATTCAGGCTGGCGAGCGCCTTGGAGGCCGCCGGCGCAATGGCATCGAAAATGCCGAGCAGTGCGTCCGAGTGACCTTTTTCGTCACCGGCGATCAGTTCCGCATAGTTGAAGTCGTCACCGGTATACATGCGCACGCTTGCCGGCAGGCGGCGGCGCATGATGATTTCCTTTTCCTTGGAAAGAAGCGAAATCTTGATGCCGTCGATCTTGTCGGCATTCTCCTCGATCATGGCAAGGCAGGTTTCCATCGCCTCCATGTGGTCGGCAGAACCCCAGTAACCCTCAAGCGCCGGATCGAACATTTCGCCCAGCCAATGGATCACCACTTTCTGGTCGGCATGGGATAAAACTCTGGTATAGGCCTTGAGATAATCATCCGGCGAGCGGGCGGCGGCGGCCAGCGCGCGGCTTGCCATCAGGATTACGCGCCCACCTTCTCCCTGAACAAAATCAAGCTGTTCCAGGTAAGAATCGATAATCTGGTTTAGATCGTAACCGCTGCCATTCAGATGGTCCGTGCCGACACCGCAGGCAATCAGCGCATCCTTGCGGGTAGCCGCTTCCTTCAGCGAACGGGAGATCAGTTCCTGCGCCTGCGGCCATGCCAGCCCCATGCCGCGCTGCGCCGTGTCCATGGCCTCGGCGACACCGAGGCCGAGGTCCCACAGGCGATGGCGGAAGCGCAGGGTGGCGTCCCAGTCGATGGCGGGGTTAAGCCACGGGTCGTTATCAGCAAGCGGATCGGCCACCACATGGGCGGCGGCGAAGGCGATGCGGTTGAAATCCGCCGCACTGCGGTTTTCAACCGCGACCGGCGTGCCTGATAGGCTGTAGACCTCGATGCTGTGGTCTTCCTTCGGAAGCTTGAGTTCGCTCACGTCAGCCTCCTCAGGAAATGGCGGGAACGTCGAGCCAGCGGCGTTCCTTCCACGATCTCAGCCCCAGTTCCGCCAGCTGCACGCCCTTGACGCCTTCCATGAGGCCGTAGGGCCACGGGTCGTTGTCGACGAGATGGCGCACGAACATTTCCCACTGCGCCTTGAAGCCGTTGTCGTAGGTGACGTTATCAGGCACTTCCTGCCAGGTTTTGTAGAAATCGATGGTCTGCGGCTGGTCGGGGTTCCACACCGGTTTCGGCGTGTTGGTGCGATGCTGGGTAAAGCATTTGGTCAGGCCAGCCACTGCCGAGCCGTGGGTGCCGTCCACCTGGAACGTCACGAGATCGTCGCGGCGCACCCGCACCGCCCATGAGGAGTTGATGTGGGCGATGGCGCCGCCTTCCAGCTCGAAGGTGGCATAGGCCGCGTCGTCCGCATCCGCCTTATAGGCGCGGCCCTGCTCATCGAAACGTTCCGGAATATGGGTGGCGCCAAGGCAGCTTACCGATTTCACCGGGCCGAACAGATTGTCGAGCACATAACGCCAATGGCAGAGCATATCGAGAATGATGCCGCCGCCATCCTTCAGGCGGTAGTTCCACGATGGACGCTGCGCCGGCTGCCAGTCGCCTTCGAAAACCCAGTAACCGAACTCGCCGCGCACCGACAGGATTTTGCCGAAAAAGCCGCTGTCGCGCAGCATGGCCAGCTTGCGCAGGCCGGGCAGGAACAACTTGTCCTGCACCACGCCGTGCTTGATGCCGGCGCTTTCGGCCAGCCGCGCAATCGCCAGCGCCTCTTCCATCGTGTCGGAAATCGGCTTTTCGCAATAAACGTGTCTGCCGGCCTTGATGGCTTTCTCCAGCAGGCTGCCGCGCATCTGCGTCGTTCCGGCATCGAAGAACAGGGTATCGTCAGGGTTTGCCAGCGCCGCATCGATATCGGTCGTCCAGCGGGCGACATTGTGCTTCCTGGCGATTTCCTCGATCTTCGCACCATTGCGGCCGACCAGAATGGGGTCGAGCATGACCCTTTCGCCGTTCTTCAACAGCACGCCGCCCTGATCGCGAATAGCGAGAACGGAGCGCACGAGATGCTGGTTGTAACCCATGCGGCCGGTGATGCCGTGCATGATGACGCCGATACGTTTCATGAATTTCCTCCCAAGGCGGCCTTTTCCCGAAAGCCGCTTCCGTCAAACATGGCAATTTGTAACCATTTGGTTATTTGTGGTCGTGAAGGATGCGATCTGTCAAGATGTTTTTGGCAGGAAAATCACATGCCGTGGCGGTGGCCGGAATAACGGCTTTGTGCCGCGTCGCAAAAGGAAACGACGCGCTTCGCGGATGCGAATGGCGCGTCGTCACTGTTGTTAAAGGATAATCCGGTTCTGCTCGTTCAGATCGGCCGCACTGCAGCAAGCAGGGTGTCGACGATGTGCTGGCCCCAGCGTTCCAGCTCGGCAGGGTCGGTCAGGTCGCGCTGAAAGATCGTCGACAGCGTAAACCGGTTCGACAAATAGAACGCGCCGAGCGACGCTATGGTCAGATAGACGTCGATCGGATCGAGGCCGTCGCGGAATTCGCCCGTATCGCTGCCGCGCCGCAGCACGTCCTCAAGCTCGGAAATGAAATTCGAGTGCATGGCCGCAATCGTCGGAGATTGCTTGAGATAGCGGGCTTTATTGAGGTTTTCGGTGGCGAGGATGCTCAGGAATTCCGGGTGGTCGAGAAAATAATGCCAGGTGAAAAGCGCAAGTTCCCGCAACCCTTCCGATGGGGGCTTGCGGGTGAGATCGAGCCGCCGTTCAGTGTGGCGAATATGGCGATAGGCGTCTTCCAGAACGGCGAGATAAAGCGCATCCTTGTCACCGAAATAATGGTAGATCATGCGCTTGTTGGTGCCGGCGCGGCGGGCGACGACATCTATTCTTGCGCCTGCCAGCCCCTTGGCGGCCACCTCGCGGCGGGCGGCTTCAAGGATGGCGGCCCGGGTTCTTTCCGGGTTGCGAACCTGTGCGGTGGCGCGTTTGCGCTTGGGGGCAGGCGCTTTTTCCGGAGCCGGATCGGGTTGATGGTTTTTCGTGGTTTCTTCCATTTCAACACCCGCTTGACAATGTTTGCGATCAGTGTTCCCATGTAACCAATTAGTTATAAAACGGCAAGTGTCGTTTACGTTCATCATCAATTGGCAGTCAATAGGGAGGAGTTGCCAATGCCCATGATGCTTCACAGGAGAGGTGTGCTTTCAGCAGGGCTTGCGGCCCTGTCGCTTGCAGCATTGGGAGGGGGGTCGGCGCAGGCGCAGGCCGCGCGCCTTCGCATGTTGTGGTGGGGGTCGCAGGAGCGCGCCGATCGCACCAACAAGGCGATATCGGCCTATAAGCAGGTCAAGCCCGATCTCGACATTGCCGGTGAATTTGCCGGCTGGAGTGATTACTGGCCGCGCCTTGCCACGCAGGTGGCGGGCCGCAATGCGCCCGACCTGATCCAGATGGATTATCGTTACATTTTCGAATATGGCCGTCGCGGCGCGCTGGCACCCCTAGATGAATATATCGGCAAGGGCCTGAAGATCGAAGATTTCGGCAAGATGAACATCGATTCCGGTCGGGTCGATGGCAAGCTTTACGGCATTAATCTCGGCGTCAATTCCAGTGCCGTTTTCTTCGATCAGGCGGCCTGGGAAAAATCCGGCGCAACACCGCCGTCCATCGGCCAGACCTGGGAGGAGTTTGCCGAAAACGCCGCCAAGCTCAGCAAGAACAAGCCGAAGCCCGGTTATTACGCCACGGCCGATGCCAGCGGCGTGGAGCCGAGCTTTGAAAACTGGCTGCGGCAGAACGGCAAATCGCTTTATACACAGGATGGCGGCATTGGTTTCGATCCGACGGATGCGACCAAGTGGTTCACCCTGTGGGCGGATCTGCGCAAGAGCGGCGCCTGTGTGCCGGCCGATGTGCAGGCGCTCGACCAGCTCAATATCGAAACCAACCCGCTGACGACGGGCAAGGCGGCAACCGCATTCGCCCATTCCAACCAGTTCGTCGGGTATCAGAAGCTCAACAAGGCCAAGCTTGCCATTAGCTCCTATCCGAAGAGCACGAAGGATGGCCCTTCCGGCCATTATCTGAAGCCTTCCATGCTCATCAGCGTCGCCAATGGCAGCGCCGGCATCGAGCAGGCGGTTGGGTTCATCAACTTCCTGGTCGCCGACCCGCAGGGCATCGATATTCTCGGCGTCGAACGTGGCGTTCCGGCCTCGGAAGCCATGCGCAACGCGCTGACCCCCAAGCTCGATGAGGTCAGCAAGAGCATGGTGGAATATATTGCCGAGATTACCCCCGGCGTCGGCGATCTGCCGCCGGCGCCACCTCCGGGTGCGGGCGAGTTCGCCTTCGTCCTGAAGCGCACGGCGGAAGAAGTTGGCTTCGGCAAGATTTCGCCGGAAGAGGGCGGTGACCGTCTCGTCAAGGAATCTGAAACCGTTATCAAACGGAAGTGATGGCGTATGGCATTTCGATCTGAAACTCTTGTGGGGGAGAGCCGTGGCGCGGCTCTCCCGAAGCGGGGCAGCGTGAGGCGGATGTTCGACCGCAATATTCACGCCTACCTGTTTCTCCTGCCCTGGCTGATCGGCTTCTTCGGCCTGACGCTGGGCCCGGCGCTCGCGTCGCTTTACCTGTCTTTCACCAATTACGACCTGTTGCAGTCGCCGGACTGGGTGGGGGCGGCAAATTATGTGCGCATCGCCACGGCCGATCCGAAATTTGCAGCCGCCATGCAGGTGACTTTTACCTATGTGCTGCTGTCGGTGCCGCTGAAGCTCATCTTCGCGCTGCTCGTGGCGCTTGCCTTCAATCGCGGCATCAAGGGTTTGACGCTTTACCGGGCGATATTCTACCTGCCGTCGCTGCTGGGTTCCAGCGTTGCGATTGCCGTGCTGTGGCGCCAGCTTTTCGCCTCTGACGGTCTCGTCAACATGATCCTCTGGCAGGCTTTCGGTTATGAAGGGCCGAGCTGGATTTCCAACCCGGATTATTCGATCTACACGCTGGTCATCCTGTCGGTCTGGCAGTTCGGTTCGCCGATGATCATCTTCCTCGCGGGTCTGAGACAAATCCCGCAGGATATGTATGAAGCCGCCGAAATCGACGGTGCAAGCAAGGTGCGGCAGTTCTTCCGTATTACCCTGCCGCTTTTGACCCCGGTGATCTTCTTCAACGCGGTGATCCAGACGATCGACGCCTTCAAGGCCTTCACGCCCGCCTTCATCATTTCCGAAGGCACCGGCGGGCCGATCAACTCGACACTGTTCTACACGCTCTACCTCTATCAGGAAGCCTTTGGTTTCTTCCGCATGGGTTATGCCTCGGCGCTGGCCTGGATTTTGGTGATCATCATCTCGCTGTTCACGGCCTTCTCGTTCCTCAGCGCGAAATACTGGGTACATTACGATGACTGATGCTGTTACCGCTCCCCGGCCGGGACAAGGCCCGCAACGCACGCCGCTGAAATCGGTGATGCTCCACACGGCGCTGATCATCGCCTCCTTCGCGATGCTCTATCCGATCCTGTGGATGATATCAGGTTCGTTCCGGCCGCAGGATGAGCTGTTCGGCTCTTCCTCGCTCATTCCCTCGGCGGTCGATGTCGGCGGATATATTCGCGGCTGGACGGGGCTGCAGGTGAGTTTCGGGCAGTTCTTCTGGAACTCCTTCTTCATCTCCGTGCTCGCCACCATAGGAAACGTGGTCGGCTGCTCGCTCACGGCCTTTGCTTTTGCCCGGCTGCGGTTCGGCGGGCGCAATTTCTGGTTCGCGCTGATGCTCGGCACCTTGATGTTGCCCTATCACGTGGTGCTCATCCCGCAATATATCCTGTTTCTGGAAATGGGCTGGGTGAACACATCGCTGCCGCTGATCGTGCCGAAATATCTGGCGACGGACGCCTTCTTCATCTTCCTGATGGTGCAGTTCTTCCGCGGTATCCCGCGTGAACTGGACGAGGCGGCTGTCATGGACGGCTGCTCGCCCTTCCGCATCTACTGGAAGATCATGCTGCCGCTATCGCTGCCGGTGCTGGCGACGGCCGCCATCTTTTCCTTCATCTGGACCTGGGACGATTTCTTCGGGCCGCTGATCTATCTGAACGACATCAACACCTACACCGTGCAGCTCGGCCTCAGATCCTTCGTGGATTCCACCGGCAGCTCGGACTGGACCTCGCTTTTCGCCATGTCCAACCTGTCACTGGTGCCGGTCTTCCTGTTCTTCCTGTTTTTCCAGCGGCTGCTGATTGAAGGCATCGCCACGACGGGAATGAAACGCTGAACGGAACCCGGATCGGGAACGCATTTTATAAGACCATCAACACTGTCGCTGCTGCCCTGCATGCGGCGCGACAGTCGGGAGAAACAGCATGGCAAGCAGCATTACGCTCGAAAAAATCGTCAAGCGGTTCGGCGCTTTTCCGGTCGTTCACGGTATCGATCTGAAGATCGAGCCGGGTGAGTTCACCGTTTTTGTCGGCCCCTCGGGCTGTGGCAAATCCACGCTTTTGCGCATGATTGCCGGTCTGGAGGAAATCTCCGAGGGTGATCTTCGCATCGATGGCGAAAGGGTCAACGAAACAGCCGCCTCCAAGCGCGGCATCGCCATGGTTTTCCAGTCCTATGCCCTTTATCCGCATATGAGCGTCTACAAGAACCTCGCCTTCGGGCTGGAAACGGCGGGTTACAAGAAGCCGGAAGTCGAGGCGCGGGTGCAGAAGGCCGCCGATATCCTGCAGATCGGCCCGCTATTGCAGCGCAAGCCGAAGGCACTTTCGGGCGGCCAGCGCCAGCGTGTCGCCATTGGCCGGGCCATCGTGCGCGAGCCGAAAATCTTCCTGTTCGACGAGCCTTTGTCCAACCTTGATGCGGAATTGCGCGTGCAGATGCGCGTCGAAATCGCCAAGCTGCACCAGACGCTCGGCAGCACCATGATCTATGTGACGCATGACCAGGTGGAAGCCATGACCATGGCCGACAAGATCGTCGTGCTGCGCGATGGCCGCATCATGCAGGTCGGCCGGCCGCTCGATCTTTACAATAATCCAGCCAACCAGTTCGTGGCCGGTTTCATCGGCTCGCCGAAGATGAACTTCCTCTCCGCCAAAGTGATTTCAGGCGATAGTTCCAACCGCACCATCGAGGTGGCCGGCCAGCGCATCGTGCTGGAAAAGCCGGTTGCGGCCGGCGAAGGCGAACCGCTGACCTTTGGCGTGCGCCCTGAACACGTCAACCCGCAGGCGCAATCCTCGCTCGGCGAAGCTTCCATCCAGCTCGTGGAACATCTCGGCGGCTCGACGGTGGTCTACACCAATACCCCGGACGGCCAACCGGCCACCGTGCTGCTGGACGGCCAGCGCCAGATCCGCATCGGCGAGACCATTCCCTTTGCATTCGATCTGGCCAAGACACATCTGTTCGGGGCGGATGGGCGGCGGATATGACACTTGTATCAACGTGTTGACGGCAAGGGGAAAAAAACTATTCCGTCATGCCGGCCTTGAGCTCGCATCCAGTGCTTCTGTGTAGCAAAAAAAGCCTCACGCGATCAAAAGCTTGCTCACCCTGGATCCCGGAGCAGGTCCGGGGTAACGGAATATGGGTGATGACATCATTCCTTTGAACGGCCGCAAACTGCAATGACAGATGCGCTTGTAAAGTCCGATTGCAAAACAAGGCAAATCTCGTCAATTTGGAGGCATTGGGGCTGGAGAGATGAATGCGCGGATTATGGCAACGAGTGACATATTATCGTCATCTCAGCGAGTTTTGGTCGCTCAATAAGGCGCAACGGACGCCATTCATAGCAGTCTTTCCGATATGGGCGGTAGTATCATTCTGGTGGTTTATGATGGCAATGCCGTTCGTATTGCCGTATATTTTGCTGCAATCATACTCCGACGATATCGCAAAAGTTTTTCTGCTGATTGCTGGTCTCCCTATCCTTTTAGTAGTCGTGTTAGCTGCGCAATGGGTTTTCGGCTGGTACTGGATCGCAGCCATGCTAGTGAGCGGCCGGCCCGAGGCGGCAAGGAAGAAGCAACAAGCCTTGATGGATGCAATTGATGCTTATCGGGCGAGATTGTTCTAGTTTTCAGCTAGTCGCTGATGCTTGACGATTTGATAGAGATGATAGGCATCTATTTCTAGGTTCTGGCTATCCCATTCCACGCTCGCTCCATAATCGGCAATCGTTGCGGTTTTCCAGACATCCGTTGAAAGAAGTGGAGTTAGTAATTCTCCGCCGCTTGCTATCCATCCGGAGAGATCGACCGTTGATTGGCCGCCATCTGTCCAGTTGATTTTAAGAATGCCTGGCCGCTTCGTTACAATGTTTTTGATACGTGGCGTCATGGCGTGGTCTGTTTGTCTGCAGAGGAGCGCATAGGTCGGTCGGGTTTATAACCTATCAAGAATCTCGCGTAGCGCCACCGCATCTTCCGCAAACTGACTGACATCATCACCCTTGACGAATTCCAGCATCGCATAAGCCGTCTTCGTCCAGCCGCTCTCCGGCAACCCCTCGACGCACGACCGCCAATAATCCGCACGGTCGGCAAGCGGCAGGCGGCTGGTGTCGGCAAGCCATGCAAAGACGTGCAGATGGCAGATGCGTGGGCCGATTGCCGATATTTCAGCGAGAGCCTTTTCGAGCGGCAGGCCGGGTGCCGGCTGCCAGTAGAAAAACAGGTTGGGCACGGCCAAATCCTGCGCCAGTTGCAGGGTCGAGGGCAGGGTGTCCGTCAGTGAATTGGGGTGATATTCGAGGCCGATCGTCATGCCGTAATCTTGCGCATGGCGGGCGATCTCTGCCAGCGCCTCGGTGGCCCTGCGGCGCTCGGCGGGAGAGTAGTCGGTGGAGGGCCGTTTGCGTTGGCCCGGCCAGATGCGGATATGGCCGGTGCCGAGCGCTTTGGCGGTTTCGAGAACAGCGGTCAAATCTTGCCGCGTAAAATCCGGCGCGAAGATGTAGGAGCCGTAGGAAGAGACGGTGAGGCCCGCTTTAGCGGTCCGCTCGGCCACATCCCTTGCGTTTTCGAGATCGCCTGGCGGCACATGGATATCCGCGCCCCACTCGATTGCCTTGATGTCGTTTGCGACGGCAAGGTCGATGACCGCCTGCGGCGACAGGGAGCGGAAGGTGACGGAGCAGAGGCCCGGCTCGAAAATTCTCATGCAATCAGTTCCAGATGTTCCGGCCGCACCTGCTGTTCAAGTGCAGCACCCTGGCAAAAGCGTTCGATTTCCGCGATTGCCATGTCGCCCAGCCTGGCGCGTTCGAGGCCTACGGCGCCGGCGATGTGTGGTGTCAGGAATACGTTGGGCAGGCTGTAGAAGGCAGAGTCCGGCGGCGGCACTTCCGGATCGGTCACATCGATGACGGCTTCGATACGCCCGGTTTTTAGCTCAGTCAGCAGTGCTTCCTCATCCACCAGAGCGCCGCGCGCCGTGTTGATCAGGGTTGCGCCATCTTTCATCCGGGCGAGTGCTTCCGCGCCGATCATATGCCGGGTCTGCGGCAGCGACGGCGCATGCAGCGAAATGACGTCGCTCATTGCCATCAGCGCATCAAGCGATACCAGCCGCACGCCAAGTCGCTCCGCCTCCGCAGCGCTTAAAAACGGGTCGAAAAGGATGATGTCGAGATCGAAGGGTTTCAGCAGATTGATGACCCGACGCCCGATGCGCGATGCGCCGACCACGCCGACCGTCAGGCCGAGATTGCCGATGGCCTGCGATTGCAGGTGATCGACGTTTTCCCGCCCGCGGTCTTTTCCATAAAACCGTCGGAAGCTGAATACGCGCTTGCCGGCAAGCAGGATCATCGCCTGCGTAAATTCGGCGACCGGCTGCGCATTGGCCTCCGCCGCACTGCACACGGTAATGCCGCGCTCAAAGACCGCCTGCGAGAGGAAATATTTCACCGTGCCGGCAGCATGGGAAATCAGCTTCAGCCGTGACATCAACGCCAGTTCCCGTGCGCCAATATCGGGGCAGCCCCAGCCGGTCAGGAGAATATCCGTCCGTTCCAGCTGGTCTTTTATCGATGGATCGTGAAAGTCGCAGATGCGGTTGATGTCGATGATATCGACGCTCTGCGACAGTCTTTCTAGCGCCTGTGGTGTCAGCACATGCTGCGTCCGCTCCGGGTCCATGGCAAGGCTGAGACGCGGAAGCGGGCTCGTCATCGTGGCTCTCCCGTCGCCGCCATGCTGCTGACCGGGACGCCGCGTTCCGCAAACAGGCGGTCGAGCGCCCCAATGTCCGGAAGAACAGGAACAGCCGCCAGGATTTTTTGGCTTTCAGGCCCGGTCAATCCTGCAAAGACGGCACAGGCGAGCAGAGTTTCGCCGGCTGGAATGTCGCCGCGCAATTGCGGCACCGTGGTTTTGGCATTGACGAGGTTGGTATTGGGTAGCGCCTTCAGTGCGATGCCCTGGCGGGATATGACGGAGCCGAGATCGATGATCGCGGAGATGTCGGTGCCGCAATCAGCCGATGCATGGCCGGTTGTCTCGGTTACGGCATCGCTGTTGCCGTCATTGCGGTGGATGGCGAAGCCGCCTTCGGTGACGGAAAGCGGCCGGGCGGAGGTGATCCGGTGCAGCCGGATATGCCAGTCGCCGGCAGCAACCAGCGTCGTTTCAACCTCGACATCGGGGAACGCTTTCCATGTCGCCCGCAGGTTTTCCCCGGCCAGCAGAACCTTTTCGTTGGTTTCGCGTACCCGGTAATGCAAACCGTCATCAGAGAAGGCCAGCATATTGTCAAAACCATTGGTCTTGAAGCCGCGCTCATCCACCTCCACACCAAAACCATAACGGGAGGAATAGGCGAATTTGGCATATTTCTCCGACCCGCCGCGCATCGACAGGGTTTCCTGCCCGCTGGAAAGTGCCGTGACGTTGCCTTTCGTTCGCATCATCACCATGCCGGGATGAAGGAGCGGCCGCGGTTTGGTGGAGGTTTCGGGCAACTTTTCTTCCGCCTGCCAGAAGGGGTGGCTTTCCGGCAAGGCGAGCGGCAGGAAGGCCTTGAAGGCCCAATAGGGAGAACCGGCCGAATTATAACTTTCCGACATGGTCAGCTGCGGATAGGCGTAACCGATGGAGAGAACGCCGTCGCGATCGGCAATCGGCTTTTGTGCCCACCAGCGCAGATGCTGCAGATAAAGCCCCTTGATTTCGCCCCAGGGCAGAGCCTCTTCATCGGCAAAGGCAAGGCCGGCCCAGAAACCGCCACAGGCGAAACGATAGGTCATGGACCGGCCGAAGGCCAGCGCCCCGCCATCCTCATCGAACCAGCTGGCAAAATCGCCGGCAAACAGGCGGGCGCGTTCGCGGTAACGTTCGGCGTAAGCATCACCAGGCTTGCTGAGTTTTGCGTAGATCAGGCCGTAAAAATGCATGGCGAAGGCGATATAGTGGTCGATGCGGCGATAATCGCCGTCACGATACCAGCCGTCGGCAATGTAGAAACCGTCCAGCTCCGCCTGGAAGATCTCCGTCAGGCTGCGATCGAAATCTACGCCCAGATGATCGAGCGCCATGTCGACCATCACCCGGAAAAATTTCCAGTTATTGTCGGCATAATTGCGCTCGCGCGCCGTCAGCAGATAGCGGCGGACATTGTCTTTCTGTGCGTCGGAGAGGGGTTCCCAAAGATGTTGCGGTGCAAGCCGAAGCGCAAAGCCCAGAGCTGCAAGCTCCACCAGCCGCTGATCCTTCTGGCGCACGTCGCCCCAATAATCGGGATGGGCGGGATCGGTGCCGTTGGCGATGCCTTTTGCCAGAAGCGGCCAATGCTCAAAACTGTCGCCGCTGAGCGCCAGCGGCGCGATGCCCCAGAGCGGCCGGGCAAATCCTTCCAGATCGGCCGCCGCCCGGTCAAAATGCGCGGCAGTGCCGCTAAGTGTCACCCTTGCGCCGCTTTGCGAAAAATAGGGCAGGAGCGGTGCGAAACTGTCATCCAGCGCCTTTCTGACATCGGCGCGGGTTTTAAGCGGATTACCATAGAGCGGATTGAAACGGGTCATCGGATCATTGTTTGCCGCATCATGCATTACGTATCGCCTTTCCCGTCTTTTTCGCCTGTCCCGCGGTCTGTCCTTCCACCAGCTGCACACCCAGCTGCACCTGCCGGGCATTGGCGGAAGGTTCCGTCAGCCGGCGGCGCATCAGTTCCACGGCCTCGCGGGCGATTTCGCGGCGGTCGACGCGGATGGTGCTAAGGCGAGGGGTGGACAGTTCGGCAAAGGGCAGATCATCGAAGCCGATGATGGAAAGATCGTCCGGCACGGCAAGGCCAAGCTCCTGCGCCGCCCCCAGCGCGCCGAGCGCAATCGCATCGTTCATGCAGAAAATGCCTGTCAGGTCAGGGTTCTTGGCCAGTAGCTGGCGAACCGCATCCCCCGCCTGTCCGAAGCCGCTATCCACGGTGGAGAGCAGGAATTCCTCATAGGTCGTGCCTTCTTCCTCAAGGATGGTGTGGCGGAAGCCGCGCATGCGCTCGCGTATGGTGTGGCGGTGGTGCGGGCCGATATAGGCGACCTTGCGGTGGCCGAGTTCCAGAAGCCGCCGCGCTGCCATTGCACCGCCGTAAAAATTGGAGGGCGAAACACAATCCAACGTCATCGAGGGGTCGGCGCTGTTGACCAGAACCGGCTGCAGCACACCCTGCGTGATGCGGTTAATGATCTCCTCTTCAGGGTCGAGGCCGATGGCAAGAAGGCCGTCCGCTTCGCAGACCCGCTGTGTCAGGGCGTCATCCACCTGTTTCTGGTGCAGCAGCCGGATATCGAGTTCAAACCCGTCCGTCTGGGCGAGGCTGCGCAGCATGTCGAAAATATCGTGATAAAAAGCGCCGATATCGCCGGTTGCCCTTTCGGCGGACATCAGGGCGAGAACCTTCTTGCCCTCCAGCGGCACGCCGCCGGCCTGGCTGGTGACCGGCCGCAGCGGATAACCGAGCTCCGCCGCAACCCCCAGAACCTTGGTCTGGATCGAAGCGCTGATGCCTTTTTCCCCGGCGAGAACACGAGAGACGGTGCTGATGGAGACACCGGCGCGCTGGGCGATATCCGACTGGCGCGGGCGGCTGATGTCGGGCGTATCGTTCATGTCGTCTCCTGCGCTTGCAAAAAAATCTATTATGATGCAAATATTGCAAATACAGAAAATTTGCAAGAATTAAGTAGTCAGTGAAAAATTTGCAAAACGCGGGAGGAGCAGATGCAAACTATCGACAGACGTGGATTTTTGGTGACGGCGGCGCTGGCCGGTCTTGGGGTTGCGGCGGGCGGTTTCCGCGCGCTGGCGGCCGAGACCCGGCTTCGTTGCGTGTGGTGGGGATCAGCCGATCGCAACAAGCGCACCAATGACGTCATCGCCCTTTACCAGAAGGCCGATCCGCAAACAGTTGTCAGCGGCGAAATGATCGCCGGTTCCGACTACTGGACCAAGCTTGCGACCTCGATGGCGGGACGCAATGTCGCCGACATCTTTCAGCTTGAACCATCCACCATCGCCGATTATTCCGGCCGTGGCGCCTGCATGGAACTAGATCAGTTCGTCGGCTCGGCGCTTGATCTTTCCAGCTTCGGCAAGAGCGAGATCGATCTTTGCCGCATCGACGGCAAGCTTTACGGCGTCGGTCTCGGGCTTAATTCCTTCTGCATGATGTATGATGCCGAGGCGTTGAAGGAAGCCGGCGTTTCCATGCCGGAAGGGCAGATCACCTGGACGGCGCTTGCGGAACTGGCGCGCGATTTCAAGAAGAACGGCCCGGCGCGGCGCAATTATTGGGCCATTCCCTATGGTGCGCGTTATCATTACGTCTTCGATGTCTGGCTTCGCCAGCGCGGCAAGCTGCTGTTTCAGGATGGCACCATCGGCTTCAACAAGGAAGACGCCAAGGAATGGTTCGCCTATTGGGAAAAGCTGCGTGAGGACAAGCTCTGCGTTTCCGCCGATATCCAGACGCGTGATGACAACACCATCGAATCCAATGCCTTGACGCTTGGCAATTCCGCCACCGGTTTTGCCTATTCCAACCAGCTTGTGGGTTATCAGGCGCTCAACAAGAAAACGCTGTCCATCGGCATGCTGCCGGGTGAGGGGGCCGGCAAGCCGACCGGGCATTATTACCGGCCGGGACTTATCTGGTCCATTTCGTCCACCTCCACCAATCCGGAAGCGGCGGCGAAGTTCATCAACTTCTTCGTCAACGATCTGGAGGCCGGCAAGGTACTTGGCGTGGAACGCGGCGTGCCGCCGGCAAAGAAGGTGCGTGAGGCAGTATTGCCGAGCCTCAATGAGACTGAGCGCAAATCGGTGGATTATATCGAAAGCCTGTCCGGAAAGACCGATGCCTATCCGGAGCCCGCCCCCATCGGTGCCAATGAGTTCGACCGTGGCGTGATGCGTCCGATTGCCGATTCGCTCGCCTTCGGTCGCGCCAGCGTGGATGAAGCGGCGCAGAATCTTGTCGACACCGGCACGCGGACCCTGCGCAAGCGCGGTTGACGACAAAGGGGCATCGCCACGTGGTCTCAAGGCTGCGTGGCGATGCCTTTTTCATGCCTTTAACTTTCAGATATGCCTGAACGATAAACAACACTGGACAAGTATAGGGTATTTAAGCCAGAAATCCTGATCTGGATCGATAAATCTGAAGATTAGAGAATGGCCCCCAATTTCCTCCTGGTTGATGCTGAAAAAGAATTCGATGTCCTGAAAGCGGCTGCTTCGTTGATCCGCGTGCAGATATTGAAGCTGCTGCATGAGACGAGCGGTCTGAATGTCAACGAGATCGCGCAGCGGCTGGAGTTACCCCAGTCCACCGTTTCCGCCGGTGTGGCCGTTCTTGAAGAGGCGGGGCTGCTGCGAACCGAGACGCGCAAGGCGCGCAAGGGCAGCCAGAAAATCTGCTTCGCCACCTGCGACGAACTCATCGTTTCCTTCCGAAGACCCGAGGCGCCGGCGGCTTCCAATTACATTGCGGTGGCCATGCCGCTTGGTCTTTATACCCAGAGTTCGGTGACGGCACCCTGCGGCATCTGTTCGCCTGATGGTATTATCGGGCTTCTGGATGTGCCCGATACCTTCATGGATCCTGATCGCATGAAGACGGCGCTCTTATGGTTGACATCCGGCTTCGTGGAATATCAATTCCCCAATAATGCCAAGATTCAGGGCCGAAACGTCGAAGAAATCGAGTTTTCGATGGAGGTCAGTTCCGAGGTGCCGGGAACGCACAGCAACTGGCCGTCGGACATAACCCTCTCCGTCAACGGCAGGGAAATCGGCGTGTGGACCTCGCCGGGTGACTTCGGTGACAAGCGAGGGGTGTTCACGCCCGATTGGTGGAAACTCTCCGGTTCCCAATATGGCATGCTCAAAACCTGGCGCATCACCGCGCAGGGAACCTATGTCGATGGTACCCGCATTTCGGATGTGACGCTGGCGGATATCGATCTGGTGAGCCATCGTTCCATCCGCCTGCGCATCGAAGTCAAGGCCGACGCGAAACATCCGGGCGGGCTGAATATCTTCGGCCGGGGTTTCGGAAATTACGATCAGGACATCGTCCTGCGCCTGCGCACGGCAGACTGAGCCTTCAAATTTTAAAAGTATGATTTTCGCGGTTGACAGGCGCGGATTCCCTCGGCAACTATATTATCAAATATGGTTCATACCATATTTTAAGATATAAATGCGCAGGGAGGAGAGCCTATGAAAGCGCGGGTTTCAGTCCACCGGGATTTCCGGATTGGGCGTATCGACGATCGCCTATATTCCGCCTTCATCGAGCATATGGGGCGTGCGATCTATGGCGGGATTTACGAGCCCGGCCATCCGCAGGCGGATGAGAACGGCTTTCGCAGGGATGTCCTGAAATTCGTGCAGGACCTGAAAATTCCCGCCATCCGTTATCCCGGCGGCAATTTCGTTTCCGCCTATCGCTGGGAAGACGGTATCGGCCCGCGCGACAAGCGGCCTATTCGTCTGGACCTTGCCTGGCGGTCAAAGGAAACCAACCAGATCGGCATCAATGAATTCGCCGACTGGGCGCAGATGGCCGGCATCGAGATGATGCTGGCGGTCAATCTTGGTTCCCGCGGTCTGGATGATGCCCGCAACTTCCTTGAATATGTGAATTTTCCCGGCGGCACCGAGCTTAGCGATCTGCGCCGCAGCCACGGCACCGAGAAACCGCATGGCGTGAAGATGTGGTGCCTCGGCAACGAGATGGACGGCCCCTGGCAGATCGGCCACAAGACGGCGGTGGAATATGGCCGGCTGGCCAACGAAACCGCCAAGGCTTTCAAAGGCTTCGACCCGACAATTGAAGCGATCGTCTGCGGCAGTTCGAATGATGGCATGCCGACCTATCCCGAGTGGGAACGCGAAGTGCTGGAAGAATGCTACGAGAATGTCGACCACATCTCGCTGCACAAATATTTCGGCAATAACAGCCGCGACACGCTGAATTATTTCGGCAAGATCGAAGAGACCGGCCGCTATATCCAGACGATTGCCGGCGTCATCGATTATGTGAAAGCCAAGAAGCGCGCCAAAAACGATGTTTCCATCTGCTTCGACGAATGGAACGTCTGGTATCACATCCGCGAAGACGACAGCAAACGCATCAAGAGCTGGGATTGGCCGGAAGCGCCCGCCCTGCTGGAAGAGACCTATAATTTCGAGGATGCTCTCTTCGTTGCCGGTCTGCTTAATGAGTTCATCCGCCGCTCGGACCGCGTGCGCATCGCCTGCATCGCCCAGCTCGTCAACGTCATCGCCCCGATCCGGGCAGAAAAGAACGGGCCGGCCTGGCGTCAGACAATCTATTATCCCTATCAGTTCGCCTCGCTTTATGGTCGTGGTGTTGCGCTGAATGTCGCGGTCGATTGCCCGACTTACGATTGCAACGCGGCTGACGACGTCAAATATCTCGATGTCGCCGGGGTCTTCAGCGAGGAAGAAGGCGTGGTGACGCTGTTTGTCCTCAACCGCCATCTCACCGAGGCGGCGGATATCAATGTCAGCCTCACCGGATTTTCATCCGCCACCCTCAGCCTGCATCTTGCGATGGCGGGATATGACCTGCGGGTCGGAAACGGCCCCGACCAGCCCGACCGCGTCGTGCCGGTGCCGGGCAGTGGCGTTGCCGTCGAGGATGGCGCGCTCAAAGGCTCCGTGCCGGCGTTGTCCTATCACGTGCTGCGCCTGAAGGTTCAGTGAGGCGGTGATGGGTGTCCGTCTCAACAATATCGCCAAGTCCTTCGGATCGTTCGCAGCGATCCGGGACGTCTCGATGGAAATCCCGACCGGCAGCTTCGCGGTGTTCGTGGGGCCTTCCGGTTGCGGAAAATCCACCCTGTTGCGCATGATCGCCGGGCTTGAGGAAACCAGTGGCGGCCGCATCGCCATTGACGACCGCGATGTTACCGCGGTCGAACCGGCGGATCGCGGCGTGGCGATGGTCTTCCAGAATTATGCGCTCTATCCGCATCTGACGGTGTTCGAGAACATGGCTTTCAGCCTGCGGCTTGCCCGCCGCCCGAAGGCGGAGGTGAATGAGAGGGTGGGCGAGGCCTCCCGCATCCTCCAGCTTGACGAGCATCTGCACAAAAGGCCTTCGCAGCTTTCGGGTGGCCAGAGGCAGCGTGTGGCCATCGGCCGCGCCATCGTGCGGCAGCCGAAGGTGTTCCTGTTCGATGAACCCCTGTCCAATCTGGACGCCGAGTTGCGCGTGCAGATGCGGCTGGAACTGACCCGGCTGCACCGCAAGCTCGGCGCGACCATGATCTATGTCACGCATGATCAGGTGGAGGCGATGACACTTGCCGACAGGATTTTCGTGCTGAAGGGCGGCATCGTGCAGCAGGCGGGGGCGCCTCTGACGCTGTATGACGATCCCGACAATCGTTTCGTGGCGGGCTTTATCGGATCGCCGGCGATGAATTTCCTGCAGGCCGATGTTGTGGAGCAGCGTGATGGCCACGTGACGCTGGCGCTCGAAGGCGGTAAGCGGCCTCTCGAAGCGCGGTTGTCGCAGCCGGTGTCGCCCGGCCAGCGGCTCGAGATTGGCATCAGGCCGGAACATCTGGCGATCACGGATGAAGGCGTCTTGCCCGTCATCGTCGAGGTGGCCGAGGAGCTTGGCGATCTGTCTTACCTCTACACCCGCACCAGGGCGGGAAAGGAGCTTATCGTGCAGCGGCAGGGCTCCCGGGAGCAGCTGGATGGCCGGTCCGTCTCGCTCAGCGCCTCGCCCGACAGGATCCTGGTTTTCGACAGCGACGGCAAAAGGTTGCGATAGGCGCGAGGAGGCGCCTTTCGATGCAGCAAACCATCCCCTGACGGGGTGTTTCAAGAAACGGGAGGAATAACGATGCGATTGATCAAGACATTGCTTATCGGCACGGTTCTGGGTTTGACCGCCATGCCGGCGCTTGCCAAGCAGGATATCATCTGGTGGGACTTTCTGGCCGGTGGTGACGGCGTGCGCATGAAAGCGCTGATCGAGGCCTTCAACAAGGAACATCCCGATATCCAGATCAAGGGCACGACACTGGAATGGGGCGTTCCCTTTTACACCAAGGTGAGAACGGCCTCTGCGGTCGGTTCAGGTCCGGATATCATGACCTATCACCTGTCGCGCGCGCCGCTTGGCCTTGAAGAAAAGGTGCTGAGCGAAATCACCGCAAAGGATCTTGAGGATGCCGGGCTGAAGACGGAAGACTTCTTCAGCGCGCCGGTGGAGGCGGCCACGCAGGACGGCAAGCTTTACGCTGTGCCGTTCGATATTCACGCCCTTGTCCTTTATTACAACGCCGATCTTTTGAAGGGCTCTCCCTATCTCGATGCCGAAGGCAAGCTGACCGGCATCAAGACGATCGAGGATTTCGAAAAGGCGCTCGCCTGGGCGAAGGAAAATGGCGTTGAGACGCCGATCACCTATCAGTCGGGCGGTGAAGGCGGGGTCTGGCGGGTGTTTTATACGCTGCTGTCGCAGCAGGGTGGCGAACTCGTCACCGGTAAGGAGGTTCTGGCCGGCGACAATGCCGAAAAGGCCGCAAAAGCCATAGACACCCTGTCCAGATGGCGGGAAAACGGCTGGGCGCCGGAACAGGCGGAATATGAGGCCTCGGTGGCGCTGTTTTCCGCCGGCAAATCTGCCTTCCAGCTGAATGGCGTCTGGGAAGTACCGACCTATAAGGATCTGGAAAAGAACGGCAAGCTCGGGTTCAAATGGAGTGCGGTGGAAGTGCCGCCTTTGATGGGCAAACGCGCCACCTGGGCGGATTCCCATGCTTTCGCCATCCCGAATGAAGGCGACAAGACGGTTTCCGGCGAAAAGCGCGCCGCAGTCATGACGGTGATCGGCTGGATGGAAAAACACGCCATCAGCTGGGCCGATGCCGGGCATATTCCAGCCTATAAATCGATCACCGAAAGTGCTGAATATAAGGCCATGCAGCCGAACGCCACCTATGCCACGCTGGCGGAGGCGGCGGTGTTTGACCCCAAGACCACAATTACCGGGGTTGCCTCTCCGGCCTATGACGCGGCACTCAACGTCATCGCGCCGGCCATTCAGGGTTTTGTCGGCAGCGCGGAAGCCGTCGAGCAGATCCAGTCCGAACTTCAGGGCAAACTCAAATAATCCACGCCTGCCCTCCGGCCCCAATGGCTGGAGGGCATCGCGCATACGCAGAGGCCCGGAGGCATTCCATGGCAATGATTGAAAACCGGCGGAAGAAGTCGCTGATCGCGCTGTCGATGGTGACGCCATTCATCGTCGTCTTCGCCACCTTCTTCCTTTATCCGCTGATCGAGATGGTGCGCATCAGCTTTACCGATGCGCCGCTGATCGGTGAGGGAAACTGGGTCGGGTTTGAGAATTATGCGAAACTGCTGGGCGACCGGCTTTTTGTCACCTCGCTGAAGAACAACGGTTATTTCGTCCTCTTGACCGTGGTGCCGACCACCATAATCGCGTTGATGATTTCACTCGCCGTCAGCCGGCTGTCGGGCATCGGGCAGACAATCGCCATGAGCCTGTTTTTCCTGCCTTACGTGCTGCCGGTTTCGGTGGTGACGGAGATCTGGGCATGGATGCTCGATTTGCAGTTCGGTGTTCTCCAGCCGGTCATTTCGCTGCTGGCGGGCAAGCCCGTCGCCGTCTTCAAGAACCCCTATTGGGTGATGCCGATGGTCGCTGTCGTCACCATCTGGTGGACGAACGGTTTTAACGTGCTGCTGTTCATTGCCGGCCTGCGCAATATTCCGACCGAGCTTTATGAAGCGGCGGCGCTGGATGGCGCGACGACCTGGCAACGTTTCCGTCGCGTCACCTGGCCGCTTCTGTGGCCCGTGACGGCACTTGTCCTGACGCTGCAACTGATCCTGCAACTGAAGATATTCGACCAGATCTACCTTCTGAGCGGCGGCGGCCCTTTCAATTCCAGCTTCGTGCTCCTCCTCAAGGTCTATCGCGAGGCCTTCCAGATGAACAATGGCGGTTACGCCTCGGCCGTTGCGACCGTGCTTTTCCTGTTGATCGTCATCGTTTCCGTTCTCCAGTTCCAGCTGCTGCGCATCCGGAGGAACTCATGAGCCCGACCAGAAAACTAGAGAACATCGTTCTGACCCTTTTGACCTTTTCGGCGGCGCTGGTGTGGATTTTTCCGCTCTACTGGAGTTTCGTCACGTCGCTTCGTTCCGATGAGAATGTTGCCGGCAACACATCGTTGCTGCCGGATGAGTTCCAGCTGGGCGCCTATGTGAACGCGATATTCAACACGCGGCTGCTGACCTGGTATGTCAATTCCATCGGCACCGCCGTCATCGTCACGGTCTCCGTCCTGTTCATTTCGATGCTGTGCGCCTATGCGCTGTCGCAGATACGCTTTCCGGGACGGCGGCTGCTCTATGGCATCGTGCTGGCAAGTTTCATGGTGCCGGCGCAGACGCTTGTCGTCACGCAGTTCATCCTGATGAAGAACCTCAACCTCATCAACACCTGGGCCGGCATCATCCTGCCGCAGCTCATCACCCCCATCGTCATCATCGTCTACAAGCAGTTCTTCGACAGCGTGCCGAAGGAGATGCGCGAAGCGGTGGTGCTGGATGGCGGCGGCGAATACACGATCCTGTTCCGGGTCTATCTGCCGCTCAACTGGGGGATCACGACCGCCATGGCGATCGTGACCTTCATTTCCGTGTGGAATGCCTTCTTCTGGCCTTTCCTCGTCGTCACCTCGGAAAACATGATGACGATCCCCGTCGGCATTACCCAGGTCAACGACGCCTTCGGTGTCGCCTATGCGCGCCTGATGGCCGTTGCGATGCTGGCTGCACTGCCGGTCATCATCGCTTACGTCATCTTCCAGCGCCGCGTGACGGAGGCCATCATGATTTCGTCAGGCGTGAAGGGCTAAGCCGAAAGGCCTTGTCTTCTAGACTGCCAGCAATGCCTCCTTGCCGAGATTATTGGTCTCGGTTGCCCCTTCCGTTTCGATCCGCTTGCCGGTGGCAGGGTCGAAGAAATGCAGGTGCGCAGGCGGCATGGTGAGGTGGATGCGCTGGCCGGGTTTGACCGAAAGGTCTTCGCCGATTGCGGCGGAGAAGGTTTCGCCGGCGATCTCGGCATGCACGATGCGGCCGGAGCCGAGCTCTTCGACGAAATCGACGATTGCCGGTACGCCTGGGCCTTCTTCCGTGCTGACAAGGCACTGTTCCGGGCGAATGCCCACCGTCACGTCGCGGCCGCGCAGTTCAAGGCCGGTTTCGGGGAAGAGTTTGACCGCCGCGCCGCCCAGCATCACCGCAGGCGATTCGACTTCGACCCTTGTGGTGAACAGGTTCATCGCCGGGGAACCGATGAAGGACGCGACGAAGGTGGTGGCGGGGCGATGATAGATATCGAGCGGATGGCCGACCTGTTCGACATTGCCCTTGTTCATCACCACCAGCCGGTCGGCCAGCGTCATCGCTTCCACCTGGTCATGGGTGACGAAAACCGAGGTTGCGGACAGGCGCTGGTGCAGCTTGCGGATTTCGGCGCGCATGGTAACGCGCAGCTTGGCGTCGAGGTTGGAGAGCGGCTCGTCGAACAGGAAGACCTGCGGTTCGCGGATGATCGCGCGGGCCATGGCGACGCGCTGGCGCTGGCCACCGGAAAGGGCGGCCGGCTTGCGCTCCAGAAAATCGGTAAGGCCGACGATCTTCGCGGTTTCTTCGATGCGGCGCAGGCGCTCGGCCTTGGCGACACCGGCGACTTTCAGCGCATAACCGATATTGCCGGCGACCGACATATGCGGATAAAGCGCATAATTCTGGAACACCATGGCGCAGCCGCGTTCACGCGGCTCGAGCTTGTTGACGACGCGCCCGCCAATGGAGATTTCACCTGATGTAATGTCTTCCAGCCCAGCGATCATGCGCAGAAGCGTGGATTTGCCGCAGCCCGAGGGGCCGAGGATAACGACGAATTCGCCGGATTCGAAAGAGAGATCCACGCCATGCAGGGTGGGTGTCTTGCCGTAGGATTTGCGGACCTGGCGGATATCGATCTGAGCCATGATGGGAAACCTTGTTGTTGAAAGCCGCGCGCCGTCACTTGTCGGACGAAACGAGACCGCGGACGAACCAGCGTTGCAGGAAGGCCACGACGAGAAGCGGCGGTGTGATGATGATGAGCGAGCCGGCGAGCGTGACGTTCCAGTCCGGCGTGCCGTCTTCGGCGGGCAAAAGCGCACGCAGCGACATCATCACCGTCTTGTAGGAAGGGTCAGTGACCATCAGCAGCGGCCAGAGATACTGGTTCCAGGCATAAACGAACATGATGGTGGTGAGCGCCGCCATGTTGGTGCGAGACAGCGGCAGGAGCATCTCCACGAAGAAGCGTATCGCGCCCGAACCATCCATACGCGCGGCTTCCGCCAGCTCGTCCGGGATGGTCATGAAGAACTGTCGGTAGAGGAAGGTGCCGGTGGCGGTGGCGACCAGCGGCAGGGTGAGGCCCGCATAGGAGTTGAGAAGGTTCCACTCCACCGTCACCTCGATGCCGAACAGGCCGAGAATGGAACGGAACGGCTGGAAAAGATCGGCGGCCACCGAATAGGTGGGAACGACACGCACTTCGAGCGGCAGCATCAGGGTGATGAACACCGTCCAGAAGAACAGATGTTTGAGCGGCGAGCGGAAGAAGACGATGGCGAAGGCGGTAAATGCCGAAAGGGCCACCTTGCCGATCGTGACGAGCGTCGCCATGATCATGCTGTTCCACAGCGCATTGCCGAGATTGGCGCGTTTCCAGGCTGTCTCGGCATTGGCGAGAAACTCGCCCTGCGGCATGAAATGAAACGGTACGCTGTTGACCTGGGTTATCGTCTGGCTCGCTCCGGCGATGATGACGACGAAGGGGCCGATGAGCAGAAGAAAGCCGGCAACCATCAGGATATAGGTCAGGGCGTCGGCATAGGGGGTGCGCTGGATCATCGCCGCCTCACTTGTAATGGACCTGCCGCTCGACGAAGCGGAACTGGATGAAGGTGAAAACCATGATGAGGCCGATGAGGACGAGGCTCTGCGCCGAGGCGCCGGAATAATTCAGCCCCTCGAAGGCTTCGCTGACGATGCGGTAGACCATCACCTCCGTGGCGCGGTTGGGGCCGCCTTCGGTGGTGGTGGCGACGATGCCGAATGTATCGGCGCCGACGAAACCCTCGGTCATCATGATGACGGTCAGGAAGAACAGGGTAGGTGCGAGCAGCGGCACCTGGATGTCTATGGCGCGGCGAATGGGGCCGGAACCGTCCATGGCGGCGGCTTCCGTCAGCGAGCGCGGCACGGATTGCAGCCCTGCGAACAGGAAGATGAAGGTGTAACCCGCCCATTTCCAGATGAAGATGACGATGACAAGGATCAACGCGTGTTCGCCATATTTGGCCGGGTTCCAGATGTCCGGCCACCAGGCGTTGAGGGAGGCGGCGAGACCACGCTCCGGTGACAGGATGAAGCGGAAGGCCATGCCGGCGGCAGGACCCGCGATGGCATAGGGCAGGATATAAAGCACCCGGAAGAAACCGGAGCCGGGCAGGGCGCGATCGACGCACAGCGCCAGCACGAGGCCGATGAGGATGGTGAAGAAGGGGCCGGCAATGGCGAAAACCATGCTGACGAGCACGGATTGCCAATAGAGTGGATCGAGGAAGGTCTCCTCGAAATTGGCAAGGCCGACAAATTCCGCAGCGCCGCCGAAGGGCGGCTCCAGCGTGAAGGCCCAGTTGATGACCGCTGCCACGGGCCAATAGAAGAACAGGAAGATCAGCAGAAGCTGCGGCAGGGCGAACAGCACGGGCAACCACGTGCTTTTGAAGACGGCGCGCTTTTCCATAAAAAACCGGCAATACTGGAGAAATGGGCGGGCTTGCCCGTAAAGCGTGAAGCGATTCGGGCAAGCCATTGGAAAATTTTAGGAAACTTAGTTCAGCTTGGCGCCGGCATAGGTCTTTTCGAAGCGGCGCAGGCCAGCGTTGGAGCGCTCGACGGCCTTGTCGAGTTCAGCCTGGACGTCGGCATTCTGCATGAAGATGGCTTCGAGCGAGGTGGCGACTTCCTTGCGGATCTGCGTGAAACCGCCAAGGCGGATACCGCGGGTATATTCCGAAGGCGGCGTGAAGGTCAGGCTTTCGATTGCCTTTTCGCGGCCCTTATAGGGAGCCTTGTCATAGAAGCCATTGGCTTTCATGGCGTCGAAGCCGGTCTTGGTGACCGGGATGTAACCGGTGACGGTCGACCACCACTGAACCATCTCCGGCTGGGCGATGAAGTTCAGGAATGCGGCTGCACCCTTGTATTCGGCGTCCGGACGACCGGCCATGACCCACAGCGACGCGCCGCCGACCAGTGAATTGTGGCGCTCGGTGCCCTTCCAGACCGGCAGCATGGCAACGTCCCACTTCACGCCTTCCGGCATGGTCTTGGCAACGGTGCCGTGATTGGCGATCGAGGTCATGAACATCTGGCAGGTCTGCGAGGTGAAGGCGGGCAGGATGTCCATGCCGAGCTGCTTGGTCTTGACGACGAACAGCTTCTCGTCCTGCATCTTCTTGAAGAACTTGACGTGATCGACGAACTTCGTCTTGTTGATCGTCAGTTCGGCGTCGAGGCCCTGGTAACCGTTGCCCTTGGTGGCGATCGGCTGGTTGTGGATGGCGGAGAACTGCTCCATCAGCATCCAGGTGTCGAAGTTGAAGGCCAGCGGGCATTCAAAACCGGCAGCCTTGAGCTTCGTGGCGGCTTCCTGAACCTGTTCCCAGGTGTCCGGCTTGAAGGTGATGCCGGCTTTTTCGAAAGCGTCGATGTTGTAATAGAACATCGCGGTCGAGGAGTTATAGGGGAAAGAATTCAGCTCGCCCGCAGCGGTGGCATAATAGTTGGCGATGCCGGGGAAATAATTGTCCCAGTCGATCTTGTAGCCGTTGTCGGCCATCAGCTTCTTGGCGGGAACGAAAGCCTTGGACAGCATCATGTCCAGCGTGCCGGCGTCATAGATCTGGGTGATGGCGGGCTGCTTCTTGGCGCGGTAAGCGGCAATGGTGTTCTGCAGCGTGGCGTCGTAATCGTTCTGCGAGGTGCAGACGATTTCGAATTCAGCCTGCGAATCGTTGAACTTCTTGCAGGTTTCCTGAACGCGATCGCCAAGATCGCCGGAAAGGCCGTACCAGAATTCGAACTTGGTCTTTTCTGCATGGGCGGCCGTGGCGCCGAAGGCGGCAGCAATGGCGACGCCGGCCACGAAAGAGGTCAGAGCGGAAGATTTCATGAGTTGAGCCCCGTTGATGGATGATGGCATGATCGGCAAGGACGTCATGTTCCCAGCACGAAGCCACGGGCTCTGCTAACAGCCGTCTTTGACGGATCGCTTACACTTTGTTGAACGTTTTATGATGACTTGCCGCGCAGGGCGATCTGCGCGGCGGGGAAAGGCGATTAATTTCATGAAATCGGATTTTCCCTTATGTTTCGGGTGTTTCCGGGATCAAGTTAATTTCGCTACTTGCTGCTGAATAGTCCGTTGGTGTCAACCGCGGCGTGCGGCTTCGATGGCGGCGACGTCGATCTTCTTCATGTCCATCATCGCCTCGAAGGCACGTTTGGCTTCAGCGCCGCCAGCGGCCATGGCGTCCATCAGCACGCGCGGGGTGATCTGCCAGGAGACACCCCATCTGTCCTTGCACCAGCCACAGGCGCTCTCCTCGCCACCATTGCCGACGATGGCGTTCCAGTAGCGGTCGGTTTCTTCCTGATCTTCGGTCGATATCTGGAACGAGAAGGCCTCTGTCTGTTTGAAGGCAGAACCGCCATTCAGACCTATGCAGGATACGCCGGCGACGGTGAACTGCACCGTCAGCACATCGCCCTTCTTGCCGGAAGGATAATCGCTCGGCGCGTGGTGAACGGCGGTTACCGCGCTGTCGGGAAAGGTCTCGGCGTAAAATCTAGCGGCGGCCTCGGCGTCCTTGTCGTACCAGATACAGATCGTGTTCTTTTTCATCTGCGTGCTCCTCCAGGTTGGAACTGATCTTCATCTTGCCTGAACAGGCAAGGAAATTTGCCGGCCCGTGGCCGGCCCCCCATTCGGCATAAAATGCCTGCGGCGGATGAATGTTCCGAAAAAGCTGAAGGCCACGCCACGGCTCAGGTTCGACTGTTGTTACAGCCAGCGCCTCACCCGGCGCCGATAGGCGTCATATGCCGGTCCAAGCTCCTTCGTCAGCACACGTTCTTCAATAGTCACCTGCAGCGACACGGCGATGACAACAGCGATGGCGACAAGAAGCTGCAGAACCGATGGAAATACCAGCGCCAGCCCGGCAAACAGCACGATCTGACCGACAAAGACGGGATTTCTGGAGCGGCCGAAAGGACCGCTATCGACGATTGCGCCAAGATGGCCTTCGGCCGCGCCGATGCGCCATGACCTGCCCATATAGTTCTGCGCATAAAGCGCGATCAGGCCGCCAGCCAGCACCATCGCCATGCCGCCAATCCGGATTGGGGCACCAAGATCGCTGCGGTTCAGAAGCCAGACCGGATTTTGCGGCTCCAGCCACAGGGTAACGAGCGGAAGCAGGGCGCCGAGGAGAAAAGCGAGGCGAAAGAGCATGGCGGGAACGGCCTGCCGCTCGCGGCCTTTTGCGAAAAGCCAGATCGGTTCTCCCGTCTGCCGTGCCAGCCGCGCCGTCAAAAATAGAAATCCGGCAATATAGACCCACACGGCGAGTGCGGTTGCGACGTCGATCATGGTTTCTCCCGAAAACAGTGGCAGACCGCAACGTATCGGCGAAGGGCAGCCTTATCCGATTCGTGATGCCCCGAGTATAAACAGCGATAATGCATGATTGTTATGCCGGTCCCATGGCGCTGACGCAGGTGATGGGGCTGGGGAAAGAAACGATGGCCGGTTTAAATTCAGTCTGAATTTTGCAACCCGCGCGACGGACGTCAAGTTTATCCTTAAATATTATTTAATATTGTAACAGTAATATTACTGAATGATTTTGATAGGGAATCATCTGTCTGACATCGGAGGATTGCGCGTGAGTTTTCTTGATCGGGGTGCCAATGCTTTCGCGGTTCTTGCCGCGCTTTCCAAATCCCAGGCCATTATAGAATTCGACCTTTCCGGGAAAATTCTGACCGCCAACGAGAATTTCTGTCGTGCGCTCGGTTACGAGCTGGCGGAAATCATCGGCAGGCATCACAGCATGTTCGTCGAGCCCGCCGTTGTGTCTTCGCAGGACTACAAGACCTTCTGGGCAAAACTTTCAGCCGGTCAGTTCGACCAGCAGCAATATAAGCGCATCGGCAAGGGCGGCAGGGAGGTCTGGATCGAGGCCTCCTATAACCCGGTGTTTCGCCGCGGCAAGCCGGTGAAGGTGATCAAGATCGCCACCGACATCACGCAGCGCAAGCTGAAGGTGGCGGAAGATGCGGGCAAGATCGACGCCCTGTCGCGGGCGCAGGCCATCATCGAGTTTTCACCTGATGGCGATGTCCTGACGGCCAACGAGAATTTTCTGGCGGCACTGGGTTATTCACTGCCGGAGGTTCAGGGCCGGCATCATTCGATGTTCTGCGAACCGGCCTATACGCAGTCGGCGCATTATAAGCAGTTCTGGGAAAGGCTTGCCGGCGGTGATCTCGTGGCGGATGAATTCATGCGCCTCGGCAAGGGCGGCCGCAAGGTCTTCATTCAGGCCTCGTATAATCCGATCTTCGATCTGAACGGCAAGGTGTTCAAGGTCGTCAAATTTGCGACCGACGTGACCGGCCGCGTCGAGAATGTCGAAAAGCTGGCGCAATGTCTTACTGACCTGGCTGATGGCGATCTGTCGCAGAGCATTGACAAGCCATTCATCCCCTCGCTTGAGAGATTGCGGACGGATTTCAATGCAGCCTCGGAAAAGCTCAAGAGAGCGATGACGCTGGTATCTGAAAATGCCGGCGCGATTTCCTCGGGCTCCAACGAGATACGCTCCGCCGCCGATGATCTTGCCAAACGCACGGAACAGCAGGCCGCTTCGATTGAGGAGACTGCCGCCGCGCTGGAGGAGATCACCACTGCCGTCAACGATTCCAGCCGCCGCGCCGAAGAGGCTGGCACGATCGTCGCCCGGGCCCGCGACCATGCCGAACATTCGGGCCAGGTGGTGCGCGATGCGATCGGCGCCATGGATCAGATCGAAAAATCGTCACGCGAGATTTCCAACATTATCGGCGTGATCGACGAGATCGCCTTCCAGACCAATCTGCTTGCGCTGAATGCCGGCGTGGAGGCGGCGCGTGCCGGTGAAGCGGGCAAGGGTTTTGCAGTCGTCGCGCAGGAAGTGCGCGAACTGGCGCAGCGCTCGGCAACGGCTGCAAAGGAAATCAAGAGCCTCATCAATGCTTCGGGCTCGCAGGTGGAAAACGGCGTCGGTCTGGTTACCAAGGCGGGATCGGCGCTGCAGGAAATCGCGGCGCAGGTTCGTGATATCAACAGCAATGTCGTGGCGATTGTCGAAGCCGCCCGCGAACAGTCCACCGCACTTGCCGAAATCAATCAGGCGGTCAATACCGTCGATCAGGGCACACAGCAGAACGCTGCGATGGTGGAGGAGCAGACTGCCGCCAGCCACAGCCTTGCACGGGAAGCCGCCGCCCTGTTCGAACTTCTGGGGCAATTCAGGTTCGATGAAGCGCCGCGTTCGGCATCCTCCCTGCGCAGCAGCCCGGAGGTGAGGCCGGCGCCTTCTCAATCGCGCCGCCCGGTATCCCGGCCCGTTGCGGCGCGTGGTTCCGCCGCGGTTGCCCTCAATCACGATGAATGGCAGGAGTTCTAGACGGCTTCTCGCCAGATCGGGTAAATGACAGCGTCCAGCCAGCCCGGCAATCGGGCCGGCTGGATGTTTTGCGCCGAGCCTTTTGATAGTGCGGATGCGCATCGGCAGCGCGAAACCGAAACGACCATTGAACAGGACCGAAGGTCGGGGCATATTTTCGCGATTGCCCGATGATCGGTGCGTTGCGTCTGGAAGTGTGGGGTCGTTTGCTTGGCAGGGATATGGACAGGCCGTGTCGCTCTCGTCTTCTGCCTGCTGGTGACAGCCGGCGGCGCCGCCCGGGCTGAGAAGCCGGCGGAGGGGAAAAACGCCTGTGCCTATAGCCATGCCGTTGCGCCGGAACTGTGCATTCGGGTCGGCAGCTACAATAGCGATCTGTGTCATGCCATCGAGGTGCTGGCCGGACGTTACGCCGTCCCGCCGGATTATTTCGCCCGGCTGATCTGGCGCGAAAGCCTGTTCCGCGCCGATGCGGTCAGCCCGAAAGGGGCCGAGGGCATCGCCCAGTTCATGCCCGGAACGGCAAGGCTGCGTGGTCTCGAGGACAGTTTCAACATCATTGCCGCGCTTGAGGCGTCGTCGCGTTATCTCTCCGAGCTGAATGGTCAATTCGGCAATTTCGGGCTTGCCGCCGCGGCCTATAATGCCGGCGAGGCGGGGTTGCGAACCTTCATCGCCACCGGTCGCCTGCCAATGGAAACCCGCGATTACGTGTTTGCCATCACCGGATATCCTGTCGAGAACTGGAAAGATAACCCGCCGGAAAAAGCCGCCCCGGCGCTGGATGACGGTCGTTCCTTCCTCGACGCCTGCCTGCGTCTGGCCGACACCCGCACCATGAACGATCCCGTTCTCATTTCCTCGGCCGACTGGGCACCCTGGGGTGTGCAGCTTGCGGCGCATTACAATCCGGCGATGGCGAACCGGCTGTTCACCCGCGCGATCGGCGGATTGTCGGAACCGCTCAATGTGGAACGTGCCCTCATCGTCAGGCAAAGAGGCGGGAATTTCGGCTCGCGCCCGCGTTATGCCGCCCGCATCGGCCGTGAGACCCGCGCCGAAGCCAACAGGCTCTGCGGAGAGATCCGGCAGGCCGGCGTCCCCTGCACCGTGTTCCGCAACAGATAGAGAAGCGTAACGCCCGTCGATCATAACAAGTTGATCGGGATTTCGGTCCGCCCGCCTTTCAGCATGAAATCATTGACCCTAGATTTGCGCCGCAGCGGCAGTAGGCAACCTATGCGGCTGGCGATATTTTGCGCGGGGACGATTGAAAATGAGATGGATTGAAACCGGATGTCTGGCGGCTGCGCTGATCATCGTCACCGCCTGCACCTCAACCGGAGAAACCGATATTTCCCGCACAGTCGCAGCCTTCGTGGGGCAGCCGCGGGATGCGGCCATTGCCAGGCTTGGTCGACCCAACAAGGTGGTTATCGACAAGGGCGCAACCGAATCCTACTGGCTGAAGGTCGATGTGGAGACCTATGCCGGGCTTAGCAACCGGCGTGAATACAAGTCCGTGGATGGCCAGACCCAGATGACGCAGACGGAGGGCATGAAAATCAAGGAACACCGCCGCGACTGCATCATCAAGATCACGGCAGATGCCGGCTCCATCATCAAAACGAGCGAGATCATCGGCAATCCGGCGAGTTGCGAAGCCATTCTCAATCGTCCGGCTTCGTAAGCGACCTATGTGTCCGTGAGACGTGAGCCGTGCACCCGGCAGGTGCACGGCTCGAAAGCTTGTGGAAAGTTTCCTCAGAAGCGATAGTTCAGCCCGACCTTGATGGCATGTAGGTTCAGCGAGTTCGAGGCATTGCGACCGTTTACAATTCCGGATGTCCCGACATGGTCCACATATTCGTAGATCGGGGATTCATAGGGCTCGCAGACTTCCGGCATGGAATCGCAGAGCCAGGCCATGTTCGGATCATTCTTCAAGCCGGGATCCACCATCTCCGTGCCCGTCTGCTCACTGGTGCGATAATCCTTGCCGGTGCCGGCACGGGCGTTCTTGAACTTGAACGATTTTGCGCGGAAATGGCTGTAGCTGTAATCCGCACGGATCGACCAATTGTCGTTCAGCGCATATTCCGCACCTAGGCCGATTGTGAAGCCGGCACGTGTTCCGGAAGCCTTTTCCACGAAGAATGCCGTCGTTTCGGAGCCAAGGGGATTGGTCCCGCTTGCGCCGTCTGAAATATACTGGTCGCGCCACTGGGTTTCTTTCGCCAGCGCCAGGCCGGCGGTGGAGTAAACGAGCAACCTGTCATTCACGGCGTAACCGAGCTTCGCGCGCAGACCGGCCGTCCAGTCGATATCGTAGCTGGTCGTCGCGTCCACGTGGCCGCTCTTTGCCAGCACCGGATCGGTGGAACCGAACTTTTCGAGGCCACGAAGATAGGTCTTGGTGTAATCGGCCTCGACGCCGACGACAAAGCCGTTTTCCAGCTGCCGGTCATAACCGGCCTGTAGTCCAAACGCACCGCCACGCAGGTTGAAATCGGCGGATTCCCGTGCGGCCGCATCGTTGAATGTGCCATCCAGCGACGTCGTATTTCCTGCAAAATTCAGGAAATCGCCGCCGGCATGGGCACCCACATGGAAGCCGGTCCAGTCACGCACGAAGGATGCGTCCGTCGGGCGGCTGAAGGGGGAAAGGCCGGGCAGGGCCTCGCCGCCGCCGATCGTTGCCGTAAGGCTGGCATAGATGGTGCGGCCGGGACCGGGTTGCGTGACGAGGCCGAGCGGATCGACATAAAAACGGTCGAACAGGTTCTCCACCCGCAGGCTCGCGGTCATGTTGTCGTTGATCTTGTATTCGGTAAACAGATCGACCAGCGTATAGGGTTCCCAGTCGACAAGCGCGATGAATTCCGACGCACCCTGCGCGGTGACGTCGCCGTGGCCGATGGCGCGCGGGCCGACATAGGAGATGCGGCCCCCGACCGTCAGCCGGTCCTCGAGAAATTTCTGCGAAAGCGTCAGGTCGACCGTATATTCCGGCTGAACATGGTTCGTCGCATAGTCGCCATAGAGAGACTTGCTGTCGCAGGTCTGGGTCGTGCGGCAATATTCGACATTCAGGAAGTAGTTGGCGGAAAGATCTGCCGAAAATCCGCCATTGGTGTAACGGCCGGAAAGTTCGAGACCGGAAAACTTGGCGCGCGGAATATTGCCGATATTCAACGTCAACTGTGGTTCGGTCACGACGGTGCGCGAGATGTAATTCTTCACATCCCAGTTGAAATAACCGAACTTGATCATGGCGGTATCATCGTCGGAGAGGATGCCGTCGCGAATGATGTTGGTGCCGATTTCCCAGTTGCTGGAGCGTTCCGGCAGGACACCCGAATTCGCGATGACGCTGTTGAAGGCCGAGACGGATTCGATGATGGATGGCGAGCGCAGCGTATTCGAATAGTTGACGTAGAACTGGGTATTGTCGAACGGTTCCAGCGTCACTCCGGCAGATGGGCTGAACCCGCCGTCATCCACTTTCAGGCCAACCGGCTTGTCCCGCGCCTGATAACGCTCATAGGGATCGAACCTGTCTTCGACCCAATAATGGGAGTATCGCAACCCGCCATTAAGGGTGAGCCAGTCCACCGGTTTGTAAGCTGCCTTGGCGAAGGCTGCGCCTTCATGGCGAATGGCGTCGCGCGGTGTCAGCCAGCCCTCCAGAACGGCCGTGTGGTCGCTGCCCTTGGTGTCTTCGGCACGGTAGGAAAGTCCGTAATTCAGGTCGAAATCGCCGTAATCCAGGCTGAACTGCGAGCGGTTGGTAATCTCTGCTCCCCACATATTGGTATCGGTGCCGACCCGGAATCCCGATGGCAGGCCGATCTTCTCTGGCGTCAGGCCACGCCCGCCGCGCACGGGATTGCGGACTTCGAGATGGTTGAAATAGAAATTCGACTTGAAGTCGATGAGGTCATTGTCTTCGGGGTTCCAGTTGTATCTGGCGGTAAATGTGTCGAGGCTGGTGCTGACGGTCTGTTCCTGCTGCTGCGCCTGTCCGGTATTCGACGTCAGCCGTGATGCAAGCCGGTCGCCGGCCTCGCTTCTGTATCCCATGTAACCGATCTGAAATGTCTGGTCGTCTGACAGACGCGCCGTGACCTTCGCCAGAAGCGATTGGGTTTCCAGCTCGGTATTGAGGACTTCCTCGCCACCGCGATAGTTGACCAGACCTTCATTGATCATCGTGTTGGGCAAAGTGCCGCCCCAATATTTCGTGTCGCCGATGTTTTTCGGGGAAGCGACAGGACCGTGGCTGCCGGCGTGATAATTGCCCTGGCGGCGATGCGCATATCCGGCGACGACATCGATGTCCTCGCCCTTGTAAGCGCCGATGACGCTGCCGGAACCGGTCGTCGGCTTGAGGAAGGCGGGCCTGTCCATGCCGTCAGCGGACGGTGTCGCGGTGCCTGCGCCAGACTGATAGCTATAGCCGCTCAATGCGCCTTCGGTCGGGCTTGATGAATTGGTGCCGAAGCCGCCCTTGACCTTCAGCCCCCATTTTTCACCCGGCTTGACGATGTCGTCGGCGCCGACCGTTCGCATCGCCACTGATCCGGCATTGCCAAAGGAAGCAGCATCGGCTCCCTTGGTAATGTCGACACCGGCGATGAAATCAGGATCGACATAGGTGCGGTTCGAGACGCCCTGATAACCCTGATAGACAGTCACGGAATTTTCGGCGCCGTCGATCGTCGTGGCGACGCGGCCCATTCCCTGCATGCCGCGAATGTTGACGTCGATGGCGCCGGCGCCGTTTCGCGCTTCGCCGGACATGACGCCGGCCGTGCCACGAAACATGTCGGCCGGGCTTGAGCCGCGGAAGCGCTCGATATCTTCACCCGAAATGAAGGCGGTCGGGGCATCGTTGCCGTAAGGCGCATCCGGACTGCCATATCGTCCTGTCTTGCCGGTGACGGTGATTGTTTCGAGAACGAGCGAGCCATCCGCAGAGGTTGCCTCCGGTGCCTGTGAGGCATTTGAGACCGTCACGCGATCGGGCGCGGTGAAGCGGAAGCTGAGGCCGGTGCCGTCAAGCAGCCTGCCGAGTGCCTCCCGCGGCGGCAGGGAGCCGGCTGCTCCGGAGGTTTTGAGCCCTCTCGTCAAGGATGCGTCGTAGAAAATCTGGATGCCGCTTGCGGCGCCAAAACGCGTCAGCGCCACATCGAGGGACCCGGCGGGAATGGAAAATTGGCGCAGCTCCTGCGCAACGGCCTGGGTATGGGCAACTAAGGATACGGAGCAGGCCAGTGATGCGCAGAATGCTGCGAGCCTCAAACGCCGTTCGCGACCACCGGATTTATGTCCCGTCGCCAATAAAGTCATCCCCGTATTCCCTTCCATTTCACCGCCTTGCTGCGGCCTCTGATAGGGAAGACGACCGAGGCGCATGAACCCGAAAAGATTTGTGGAGTTTTTTTGTAATATTTTCGGATCGTCCAGAATCCAGCGCTGTCTCCGGTTCGAAAGTGCTTAGACGAGCAGCAGTATTCCGCCTGCGCCAACCGCATGAAGATGCAGGGTTTCTTCAAGGTGGGCGATAATGTCCTGCGGCCGGTTGAGCTGAAAGACGCCCGAGACGTGCAGGGAGCGCAGGCTTTGACGGGTGATGATGATCCTGCCGCGCCGGTGGCGGTTCAGGCTCGCGACGATGTCTTCCAGCGGACGGTTGTTGAAGACCAGCATGCCTTCACGCCATGCCGATGCCGTCTCGAGGTCGATTGCGGATTTTTCCCCAAGGCCAGCGTCCGAATAGACGATTGCCTCTCCGGGAAGCAGCTGCGCATCGCCGAGACAGTGGACGCTGAGTGGGCCGGACAGGCATTCCACGGTTACGCCGCTGGCATTATGGGTGACGCTGAACGCGCCGCCGGACGTCTGCACGCGGCCATTGCCGGCTTTGACCACAAAAGGAATGTTCGCCGCCCGCTGGACGGTGAAAACCGCTGCACCCGCTGTGAGATCGAACTGCCGTTCGCCGCTGTCCAGTGACAGGGCGGAGCCGCCATCGAGAAAGGCGGTCGATCCGTCCGGCAGGCTGACATTCTGCTGCTCGCCGACGCCAGTCGAAAAATCCGCAAGCATTGCGCCGATGGATGGCAGGTAACCGAGTTCCGGCAGGGCGATGGCAATGCCTGCAAGGCCGGCGGCAAGGCTGCCGCCCACCAGAAAAGATCGTCTGGATGTGGCTTTGACACGGCTCTTCGCCTGCGCCTCCAGGGCCGGGCCAAGATCGCGCCAGAGCGCCGAGGCCTCGACGAAGGCGCGCTCATGATCGGCGCTGAGGCTGCGCCAGTGGCGGAGCGCCTCTGTATCCTCAACCGTGGCCGCGCCGGAGCGCAGCCTGACGATAAAGGACGTGGCCTTCTTCTTGAGCGCATCGGATCCTTCGTTCAACACGCAACCCCTATCAAAAATACGCCCCGATACCGGAATTTCACATGAACCTCATTAGCTCTAACGATCACAAACGGTAAATCCGAAAATTATCTGCGCCGCTCATGTCCCATTTTCTCGATGCAGTAGCTGAGGGCGCGATTGATTTCCATTTCCACCGTGCGGGTGGAGACATGGAACTCTTCCGCGATCTCGGCATAGGGACGAAATTCCAGCCGCGCCGCGACCAGCATCTTTCTCTGTCGATCCGGCAGTTCACCGATGACCCGCATAAGCTGCCGGATCTGGTCGCGGTCGATCACCTGCTGGTCAGGACCCGGGCGCTCGTCTTGAATGGAAAGGGCATCCTCGATCTGTTCGGTCGTGGCCCGGTGCCTGCGTCCCCGCCCATGATCGATGGCCAGCGACCTGGCGATGCGCTTGAGATAAGGCACTGGTGCTGCGGATGCATTCGAGCTGTTTCTCGCCAGCTTGATCCATGCCTCATGGGCAAGATCCTCGGCATCCTCGCGCGAGCCCGTCATCCGCGTCAGATATCGCTTGATATCCGACTGGGTTTTCAGGAATGCCGAAAGGAATTTGTCGTCGCGCTGCGTCATGACCGACCTGGAGATTGGACTTCAGGCGATACCCCGTGGCAGATGCGAATTCAATACTTAACTTAAATAATCATGTTAAAGCCGGCAGGCCGTGATCGCGGCGGACGTGCATGTCCGAGCCGCCCCGGCCTGGGCAGGCCTTACAGCTGCATCTTGATCGTCAGCATATATTCGGTGCCTTTCGCCCGGTCGCGGGTGCGGGACACTTCTAGGGTGACTTTTTCCAGCTTGTGTTCGAGGCTTTCCTTGATTGTTCCGCCGGGCGTGTCCTCACGGCGCAATGAGGTATTGCCATAACCAATGCCGATTTTGCGCGTGATGGCGTTTTCCGTATAGGTTCTTCCGAACATGGCGGAAGCCTGCCCGCTGCGCACAGTCGCATCGAAACCACGGGAATCGATGTCGCGATAGGCGGAGCCGCTGATCGAATTGTCGGACTGGCTGTAGCTGCCGCCCGCGCTTATTCTGGCAAGTCGGTGCCCGTCGTGCTCAAGCGAAACATTGCCGTCGGCGGAAGGTCCGAAAAGCCCACCGTTCATGCTGTCCTTATAGGTGAAGCGGAAACGGCCGCTGCGCGCATCGACCTGATAATTGTAGGAGGCGTCACCGCTGCGCACCTGAATGCCCGGTGCCGGTTCGCTGCCGAGGATCGGCGAAACCTTGTCGGCGAAATTAAAGAGCGGTCTGGTGACCTGTTCAAATTCCGTCTGCGACAGCCGGACGGGCTTGCCTTCGGCATCGAAACCACCAACGGCGAGGCACGGGCGCTGATTGATGACGCTTTTCAGGGCAAACAGCGTGCAATTGTCGCTGGTCATGCCGGCAATGGCAGCGTGGACGGAGTTGCGCAGCGTATAGCTGCCGCAGCAGGAGAAGGCGTCGTTATCCGCACTCGCATCTCGCGTATAACCGGTGAAGACGATGCCGCTTGCGCCGGTGGAAATGTTCACATTGGCGAATTGCGGGCCGCTTTGCAGCGGAAACAGCTTCAACCGGCTCTGGTCAGCGAGCGTCTTCGGGTTGGAAAGCGATGGGATCGGCATTCGTTTTCTCTCCTTGAACACGGAACGGTATTTCCCTTCTAACACCGCAACGAGAAGGTGCAACCCGCAACCTGTGTGGGTCAGTTTCTGTGGATGACAGCAACCGCTGTTGTTACCGTGAGCCTCTGCACATATGTTGGACTACTTAAATCACGATTTCCGGATACGGCGGACAGGCGCATAATGAGCTCCCAGTTGGATTTTTTCGGTTCCGCGGCAGCGCGTCTCCCCCAGGGTGAACGGGGGCGAAAAGCGGCCGGCCGCGAAACGGTGCAGAAAAACGTTGCGGATGATGAGACGCTTGCCGGATATCTTGAATCCACCGGCAATTACCGTGTTTCACGCCGGCTCATGCCACGCGCGGTCGTCGACAAACCGCGGCCGGAATTTCCGCGTCAGGGCATCATCCTCGATACCGAAACCACAGGGCTTAATCATCGAACCGACGAGATCATCGAGATCGGCGTCATCGCCTTCACATTCGACGATCACGGCGCGATCGGCGACGTTACCGGTGTTTATGGCGGCCTGCGGCAGCCCGGCGTCACCATCCCGGAAGAGATCACGCGCCTGACCGGTATTACCGACGAGATGGTCGAAGGACAGGTAATAGACATGGACCGCCTGAGCGCACTTGTTGCCAGGGCGGATCTGATCATCGCCCATAATGCCGGCTTCGACCGCCCGTTCTGCGAGGCTTTCTCACCGATTTTCCGCGAGAAGGCATGGGCCTGTTCGGTTTCCGAGATCGACTGGAGGGCGCGGGGTTTTGAGGGCAGCAAACTTGCCTATCTGATAGGGCAGTCCGGTTATTTCCACGACGGCCATCGCGCCGTCGATGATTGTTTTGCGCTTCTGGAAGTGCTGGGTCATGCCCGTGCGGGGCAGGGCGAAGCACCCTTCGCAGAACTGCATCAGGCAAGCCAGCGCTCCCGTGTCCGCATTTATGCGGAAAACAGCCCCTTCGACATGAAGGATCATCTGAAAAAGCGCGGCTACCGCTGGTCAGATGGCTCCGATGGCCGACCCAAAGCCTGGTGGGTGGAAGTGGCCGAAGAAAAGCTCGACGAGGAGCTGCATTTCCTGCGGACCGAGATTTACCGCTGGGAGGCCGATCCCCCGGTCAAGCACCTCACAGCCTTCGACCGCTTCAAGGCCAACTAGAGCACTCGTGCGGGAGCGGCGGACATTCTCCGCCATCGATTCCGCCGGCGATCAGGCGAGCGGTGCCAGCGCATTTCGCAGGCTGACACCCTGCTTCGGCTGCAGATCGAGATCGGCCTCGATATGATCGAGGTGATGGAGCATGAGATCTGAAGCGCCTTTTGCATCGCCCTTTGCGACAAGCTCGAGAATGGCGAGATGTTCGTTGTGGCCGCAGCTCGAAATACCCGAACGGCCATAAAGGGCGACGACCAGCGAGGAGCGGGCGACCAGCTCATCCATAAACCGCTGGAGGATGACATTGCCGGATAGGGCCGCCAGCATGAGATGGAAATCGCCCGAGGCCTTTATTTCCGCCCGGCGTGCCGCCGGGCCGCGTTCATTCATATATTGCGCCTCTTCGACGAGGTGATGCTGAAACCGTACAATATCCGCAGGGGTGATGCGCTCCACCGCCGCCGCGATGATGCCCGGTTCGATCAGGCGGCGCGAGGCGAAAATCTGGCGCGCTTCTTCCGGTGAAGGCGTGGAAACGAAGGCCCCACGGTTACGCTCGGTCTTCACCAGCCCCTCGAAGGCCAAAATCTGCAACGCGGCGCGCGCCACGGTGCGGCTGACATCGAAGAGTGCCCCAACCTCGGCTTCCGACAGTTTGGTTCCCGGCGCCAGCCGCCGGTCGATGATGGCATTGCGCAGGGATTCGCGGATCAAAAGCGAGCGATCCTCGATTGTGGCATCCACGGCTGGGGTCTTTTCTGGCAGGGTCATGTCACGCATCCGGTATCGCTTCTTCTAACCCGGCGGCATCGGTTTTCCTAGTGGCGTCGCTATCGTGAACAATCGCTGATATCGTCAGGCCCTCAAAATCCCTAACCACACGACAATGAATGCCAGTTGATGGGCGATATCCCTTTGTACATTCTGCAATGTCCCATCGCTCAGAAGTATGCGGGATCCGTCCCTCTTCAAGATGCTCAGGCGTTCTGCCTTGGCCAATAGGGCCGTGACCTGGGCGCGGCTGATCCCATAGGCGCGCGCAGCCGCCTTGCGGGAAAACTCACAATTGGAGGCACCGGATTTGCTGGTTTTGGCCGCAGACAGCAGATCCAGCAGCAGAGGAAATCCGGGCGCATGGCCCAGGAACATCAGGGTTTCCATTGATGTGGGGCTGAACTCCTGCGGTTGTTTCAAAAGCCAGCCGACGCCATCAATAAGGATGTTGACGCCGATGTCTTTCGCCGGCCTATCCATAACCGGTTGCGCCTGCCATGGCGCGGCTGCGGCAAGATAAGTCTCGGCGAGTGTCTCGATCGCCATGATCAGCCAGCCACACAACGACCATGGGCGTTCGCGGTTGTCGCCATTGGGCTGATGCCGCCGGGCGGCGCCTTCGAGTTCCAGCCAGTCGATCAGCGCCCGTGTCCTGCGGCTTGAGGCCCAGCCTCGGGGGACGACGACGGCCTGAACCTCAGCCAGGGTAAATCGTCCGCCATGAACCGATGCCAGAGCGACGGCGCACAGGATCGTTGCGAATGCGCCGAAATCACCGAGAGCGCGGACGAGGCGTGGTTCCTGCTTGTAGACCCTCGATATCTGCGAGCAAAGACGGATGACAGTCTCGTCAAAAGCGGCATCGTTCAGGATCCGGTTCGCAAGGGGTGTCAGCCTCTCCTGAAGCATGTCCGGCTGCGGCCGAACGGGGTCTCCTTGCGGGAGCGATTTTGAATCCTGCGCAGCTGCTTTTCCAGATGCCTTTCTCCCACGGAATTTAAGTTTCGCTACTTTATGGCGAATTTAAAAATATGAGTTTTGCTCACCGACTGGGGCCGTTCAGGCGCACATGACAGCTGAAATGTTCCGGGTTCGGGAGATGCGTGCAATTTGTTGCACTCCCGCATCGCTCTCCCGAGGGGTATTAAAAAATACTCTCATAAATTGAGTGTTAAAGAGCGCGTTGAAATATGTGCCCTTTTGGAACGGTTTGCGAGAGCGGCGATAATAACAATGTTATCGTCTGTTTTTACTGAATAATTTTATTTGGCTTCGGACACGATATCTTTCGTTGGGCAACCGAAAACACAATCTTTGATGGTTGTTTTCTTGGCCTTGACGGAGTGACGGAAAGTGCATCCCGAAGCCGCCTGGCATCCGCATGTTTCTACCGAGTTTCTGGCGCGTCCGGCAGCAATGCCGGCTGGGCCGCGGCACGTCCATTCACCACCAATTCTCAGAAGGAGGATAAAGCGATGCAACTTCGACATGTTATTTTTGCCGGCCTTGCGGCAATTGCGATGCAGTTTGATATTCCGTCCATGGGTCAGCCGGCCATTGCAAATGCGGCCGCCCTCACCACCGAACAGGTGGCGGCGTTCCAGTCAAAACTTGAACAGGCGGAGGCAAGCCGGGAGCTGCTTGGCCGACGGTCCGTATGCCTGATGGAGTATCTGACGGCGCAACAGCAGCTCAGCGCCGAACGGGAGAGGGCGCTGGGAGAGGCCATGTACCTGCAGATCGAGCTGGAACGGCAGGTGGCGCAGTCCGAGACGGCCGTGAAGGGCTATGAAGAACTGGTTCAGTCTGAGAGCGAGAACGTCAGGGCGCGTCAGGCCGTGTTCGAAAAAGCCCGAAGGGAAAGGGACGAGCAGGCCAAGAGAGTAACAATATGCAGCGGCGTCCTCTTCTTCCTGCCGGGAATTTGCCAGGCCGGTGACGCCGCGGTGAAGGCGCTGGGCTGGATGAATGATGCGGAGAGGGAATACCGCATCGCACTGCCGCGGCTGGACAATGCCCGGACGGCGCTTGAGGGCGTTCGCAACCAGCTCGAAAACAATCGCCGCCAGCTGATAGCGGCACAGCAGAGCCACGCGGAAAACCAGAGCGCAGTGAAAAATCTGGAAGAGCAGATCACCAGGCTCAAAGCGGCGATTTCCACCATCAACGGCAAGGTTCAGGACTTCAACATTCAGGTCGGCAATTTCACCAATGCTCTGAAGGAAGCGAGCGAGGTCAATCCTGACGACGCGAAAATACGTCAGGTCGACCGGCTGTCCGTCGAGATCGACGGCCTGACCAAGGACGTGCCGCAGTTCATTTCCTCCACCGAGGCCGGATTGCCTGAAGGTGCCAGGAAACAATGCGGATCGTGAACGATCAACCCCATGACTCTCCGTAACAACCATCAACAGGAGTATGAAAATGAATAATGTCGTCAATCTCGAAAGCCGGGAAACCAAACTCAACAGCGCGATCGATGCAGATGTCGAAGCGATCGTGTCGAAGCCGGAATTCAGCCTTCCCAAGGCGGATACGGCGCTCGTCCGGTATTATGTTGATAAGATCCAGGGGACCTACGATGTCGAGCGCGCCAAGCGCGACACCGACAATGCGATCGACCTGCTCTACATCGCTTACAACACCACGCCGCAGGAGGAGGGCAAAATTCGCGGACGCATCAGCGCCATCATGGACAGCTTGATAACCGCGCAGCAGAGCAGTGAACTCACCATGAAACATGCGATGGATGTTGCCAATCGCATCCGCATTTCAGTCGACGACCTCTTCCCGGACTGGCTGGATGTCCGCGAGGGAAATGACCAGAGCGAGATCAAGGCCTTCGTCTCCAACGACCTGATAAAGCTCGCGAAAAATATCCGCGACAAGGCGTTGGAAGTGCGGGACGATCTCCTTAAGGTCGCCTCCACCTATGATGGCATCATCAAGGCAACGGCGCAGATCACCGATGCGAGCGAAATGGTCTTGAGCAAGCGTCTCGAAGACAAGGCGACCATGGAGCGGGAAATCCGCGAGGCCGATGCGCGGCGCCAGCAGCTGGAATCGCTTGTGAACGATCTGAAGGCACAGGTTGCGGAGTTCGAAAAGAAGGCCCGTGAATATGAAAAGCGGGCCAATACGGCAGAGGAGCGCGCCTTCATCATGTCGATCGTCCGGGTCGGCGCGCAGATGATTTCAAGCGCCATTCCCGCCATCGCCATGGTGGCGGGCGGTCCTGCCTCCATGCTGGCCTCGTCGGTCGGCGGCGCGCTTTCGGGACAGCCCAAGGGCGGCCAAGATGCGGACTGGCAGGGGCAGGGTGGCGGCTCCCGCACACCGACAACCGGCGGCGGAAAGGCGGATGGGGCCGCCACGCAGAGCAAGCTTTCCGAGCAGAAGGCCGAACTGCGCAAGAGCGAGGAAAAACGCGACACCTTAAAGACGGATATCAAGGCGCTGGAAGACAGCAGGTCGGCGCTGGCGAAAGATGCCGAGGGCACCGATCCGAAATCGAGCAAGGCCGTGGAACTTGCCGAACTTGATAAGCGTCTGACCGCGCGCGCCGCGGAACTGAAGACGCAGGAGGAGAAGATCGCAAGTCAGCAGACTCTGATTTCCAGTCTGCAGGCTTCACTCGACGCGCTCGACAAGGGGCTGGGCAAGCTCACCGACGAGCAGCAGCAACAGGCCGCAAGCCTGCGCGAAATGCAGATGAAGATGATCGACAAGGCGGAATCCTATGAGAACGAACGCCGTACCCAGGCCGCCGAACTCATAAAGATCAACGCTCTGCTGAAGGGAAAGCAGGCTGAGGACGATAAGATCAAGCTTGCGGTTCAATCCCTCAACGTCAGCATTACGGCGCTGAAACGCATGAAGGAAATCATTGAGGAAATCGCATTTTTCTTCAAAAGTTTCGCCGATTTCATGCAGGCCGTGGCCGACGATGCCGAGCACCAGATCAAGGCGATCGACAATGTGGCCGAGCTGGAGGTCATTCGCAAGAACCGTCTCGCCCAGCTCGTTCGCTCCGTCAACGAGTTCTTCGTCAGGCAGACCGCCCAATGGTATGCGGTCGGGGCCGTCAGCGACAGGTTCAACCGCAGCTTTGCGGACGGATGGTCAAAGCTCAACAAGCTGCAGGGGACATATCTCACCGGCACCGGCCTGACGAACTATATGGCGGAAGCCTCGGAAAAGCTCTCGGCCATCGTCGCCGAACGCGAGGCCGCTGCGGACGCAAAAATCGCATCGCTGCAGGCCTATCGTCAGGATCTGAGCAAAACAGCCTGATCCCTTGAGATCCAGCCGTTCCTTTTCCGGCCCGGCAGGAAGCGTATCCATGGTCTCAGCCGGAATCGTCCCCCTTGGCATGGATCATGGGCAATGTCCTGCCGGCGAATATGCCGGCAGGACGGCTAGGAACGAAATCTCACCATTCACCAACGCAAAATCAACGACGGGCATCCGGCCGCCATCGAAGCGCAACCCGTGCCGTGTCACTTTAAGGAAGGAGAATATCATGCCGACAGTCAACAACCCTCCGGCGCTGGTCGCTCAGGAAACGCCCTCCTGGTGCTTTGCCGCCGTGGAGCAGATGGTGCGGGCCTATCGTGAACTTGCCGCCGCCACGCAATATGCCATCGCAAGACGTAACACCGCAGCGCTTGCGACCGTCGACCCGGAGGTTCAGGAGCGCTGGGAGCTGGCGCTTATTCTGGATCAATCCGCTGCGATCGATGAAATGGGCGGCGCCAATCCCGACAGCAACATCGTCAGGCTGGTTTCCAGCCAGTGGAACGCCTTCGACCATGCAACGACCGGCGGTGGGTTCGTCGCCGATCTGACGCCGGAGGTCGTCAGAGGCGAGATCGACAACAACCGGGTCTTCGTCATCGGCACACATATCCATTATTACGTCGTCTATGGTTATACCGAGGCAGGCAAGGATCTCGAACTTCACATCCTCGATCCATGGCCGACAGGGCATGGCGGCAGCAGAACGCGCATTGGCCTGCAGGAATTCCTCGGGATGGCCGGCCACACCGCCATCACCTTCGGCTAAACCTGCAAGCAGAATGTCGGCTGCGCGCAAAGGCGCGTAACGGCACCGCAACCTCTTGCCGGAGGAATTCCGGCACCCAGCAACCCTTCAAAACCATGCCGACCTGTCCTTGCCATCAAAGGCCGGGAACAGCTGGCTCATGTCCAAAGGAGACACATATGCCAATTCTCAGCGACTTCATGATCAAGCATATTCGCCCTTTCAGCGAGGACGGTTACAACACATTTGGCAACACCCAGACCATCGAGTTTCTCGCGGAGCTGGGACTCGACATGAACGACATCCTCAATATCCTCGCGGCATGGCGCAAGGCAGCCTTGGCTGATCCCAGGAAAGACGGCGATGTCTTCGCCGAGGCCGCAAATGCTGTTGCCCAGGCGCGGTGGGAGTCTCTCTACAAAACCGGCAAAAGCACAGTCATGTTTCTCGACGCGGTTCAGCTCGAATCCCTCAGCCAGCTCGCACCCGGCCCGGACAGTGACTTTACGTGGAGACCCAAGACGCCTATCGCGGTCGCGGTAACCATCCACAGGAAAAGCAAGCAGTATGAAATCACTCTGGGCGCGGCCGGTTTCTCCGGCGGCACCGATGAGCGGGGATGGATATCCCACTTCTCCGAATTGCTGTAGCGGTTCCTTATGACATCAAGACACGCCGGAAAGTCAGCGACTTTCCGGCGTCGACGTAAACCGGCCCCTTCATATCCCTGTCGCAATAGTGTCTGATACCGACATGATTTTTTGATACCCATTTGTGTTGACGAATAGCCGTTGCACGCTCAGGGAGCTTTTCGTGAAGCCGTCAACGCAAGCAATGCCAGCCGAAACCGACAGCCAAAAAAACGGCACTCCCGGTGAAGTTTTCGCCGCCTTCCTGAAGCTCGGCGTCACCTCTTTCGGCGGGCCGATCGCCCATCTCGGTTATTTTCGCGATGAGCTGGTCGTGCGGCGCAAATGGATCGATGAGGCCGGTTATGCCGATCTTGTGGCGCTCTGTCAGTTTCTTCCCGGTCCGGCTTCCAGCCAGGTAGGCTTTGCGCTGGGGCTCCTGAGGGCGGGGCCGCTTGGCGCTCTCATGGCCTGGACGGCCTTTACCCTGCCATCCGCCATCCTGCTTTTGCTGTTTGCCACCATTGCCGCCTCCATCGAGGGGCCGGTCGGCACCGGCCTGCTGCATGGCCTCAAGATCGTCGCCGTCGCCGTGGTGGCGCAGGCGGTCTGGGGCATGGCAAAAAGCCTTGCGCCGGATCGGCAGCGCGCCAGCATCGCACTTGCCGGCATTGTCTGCGTGGTTTTTCTGGCCGGAGCTTTCGGGCAGATCCTGGCGCTTGCCGTCGGCGCCGTTGCCGGGCTTGCCTTCTGTCGCAACGGTGCGGTGAGGGACGCTGCCCATCTCCAGTTCCGGGTGCCGAAAAGCGTCGGATATATCGCGCTCGCTGCCTTCATCCTGCTTCTTGGCCTGCTGCCGCTGCTTGCGGCTGTGGCGGGATCGCAGGGCCTCTCTTTGTTCGATGCATTTTATCGTGCCGGCGCGCTGGTCTTCGGCGGCGGGCATGTGGTCCTGCCGCTGCTGCAATCCGAGGTCGTCGCCACCGGCTGGGTGACGGAGGATGCATTTATCGCCGGATATGGCGCGACACAGGCCGTTCCCGGCCCGCTTTTCACCTTTGCCGCCTATCTCGGTGCCGTGGTGGGGACGCAGCCGAATGGCGTTGCCGGTGCAGCCATTGCCCTCATTGCAATCTTCCTGCCGGGCATGCTGCTTCTCATCGGTGCGCTGCCCTTCTGGGAAGGGTTTCGCCGGCACCTTCTGGCGCAGGCGGCCATGCGCGGCGCAAACGCCGCCGTCGTCGGTATTCTTGGTGCCGCACTTTATGACCCGGTGTGGACCAGCGCCATCTTCACGTCGAAGGATTTCACACTGGCCCTTGCGGGTTTCATCCTGTTGACGGTGTGGAAGACACCGCCATGGGTTGTGGTGGTGATCTGTGCTGCGGGCGGCGTTCTGCTGGCGCTGCTGTAAGCCATGTCAGGCAAATTCCGCATGGGTCAACATCCAGTCCGAAAAGGCCAGCATGGCTGATGTCTGCGGTTTGGATTGCAACCGGGTCAGCCAGTAGCTTCCAAGCGATATGGTGACGGGGAAGGGCTGGATGATTGCACCTGACGCCAGATGCCGCGAAAACATCGATGGCGGCGCCAGCGCCACGCCCAATCCCTGCAGCGCGGCCTCCATCATGCCGAGCGAGGTGTCGAAAACGATCCCGGCATTCACCTGGGCTGCCGGCGCCACACCGGCCGCCGCAAACCATGTGCTCCATTCGTCGGACCGGTAGCTGCGCAGAAGCGTCGCCTCGACAAGATCGGCGGGCGTTTTTAAAGTTTCCGCCAGTTTGGGTGTGCACAGGGGTGAAAGCGGCGCCTCGAAAAGCCGGAAGGCATCGGTGCCGTGCCATGAACCCTGACCAAAGCGGATGGCAAAATCCAGCCCTTCGGCCGCCATGTCTACCCGGTTATTGTTGGTGGAAACCCTGACATCGATGAAGGGATGCTGTTTTTGAAACTCCTTCAACCGCGGCAGAAGCCAGCCGACGGCAAATGTGCCGACGACCCCCAGAAACAGCAATTCGCGCACCTGTCCGGCCTCGATCCTGTCGAGCGTCGTCGCCATCTGGTCGAAGGAACTGGTAACGGTGGGCAGAAGCGCTTCACCCTCGGCGGTGATTTTCAGCCCGCGCGGAAGCCGTTGAAACAGCGAGACGCCCAGCCGCTTTTCCAGCACCTTCACCTGCTGGCTCACCGCCGCCTGCGTGACGCAGAGTTCGATGGCTGCACGGGTGAAGCTGAGGTGTCTTGCCGATGCTTCGAAGGCCCGAAGACCGTTCAGGGGAAGAAATTGCCGAACCATTTGAGACCTAGATTTTCTTGTATCTCTTCCGAGATATCATGGTTTGTTCGTGCAATGTAGGGCCGCTAAAGCTCTTTCGCTGGGGACGGCGCAAGCGCCGGTCATCGACCTGAGGTTTTGGAGAATGCGAAAGATGAAACTCAATCACGGACATATCGCCCTTGCCGCGCTGCTCTCGGCCGGCCTGTTCACACAGGCCTCCGCCGCCGATGAAGCGAAGCTGAAGGCAATAACGGATGCCGCGATAAAGCCGGTCATGGAGAAAAACGGCATTCCGGGCCTGGCCGTCGCCATCAGCGTCGATGGTGAAAACCATGTCTTCACCTATGGCGTCACGTCGAAGAGCACCGGCCAGCCGGTGACGCCGCAGACCCTGTTCGAACTCGGCTCGATCAGCAAGACATTCACGGTCGCGCTCAGCACCTATGCCGAGATGAATGGCCAGCTGTCGCTGTCCGGCAAGGTCGCGGACTATCTTCCGTCCATGAAGGGCACACCTTTCGGCGATGTTGCCCTGATGCATCTCGGCACCCACACCGCCGGCGGTTTCCCCCTGCAGGTGCCTGATAACGTCGAGACGGAACAGCAGCTGCTGGCCTATCTCAAGGCCTGGAAGCCGTCATATAAGGCCGGAACCCACCGTACCTATGCCAATCCCAGTATCGGAATGCTTGGTTACGTTACCGCAAAGGCCATGGGCCAGAGCTTTGATGACGCGATGCAAGGCACGCTGCTGCCCGGACTGGGCCTGAAGAACACCTTCACCGTGGTGCCGAAGGCAAAGATGGGGGATTATGCCCAAGGCTATAAGAGAAACGGCGACCCGGCCCGGGTGACGCCGGCCATCCTCTCCTCGGAGGCTTACGGCGTCAAATCCTCGGCAAGCGACATGATCCGTTTCATCAATGCCAATATGGGCCTTGAGAAGCTGGATGGAAAAATGCAGCAGGCGCTCCTCAACACCCATACGGGCTATTTCAGTGTCGGCGCGATGGTGCAGGACATGGTCTGGGAACAATATGCCTATCCGGTTGCCCTGAAGACGCTGGTGGACACGAATTCCGGCGCCCTTTTGAAGACGGTTCCGGTCTCCGAAATCACCCCGCCGATGAAACCGCGTCAGGACGTCCTCATCAACAAGACGGGCTCCACCAATGGTTTTGGTGCCTATGTGGCTTTCATACCGAAACAGAAACGCGGCGTCGTCCTTCTGGCCAATAAAAACTATCCCAATGAGGATCGTGTTGCCCTGGCCTATGAGATTTTGACGGCGCTCGACAGGGCGGAATAATACCCGTCGGGCGGTCTGCTGTCCGCCACCCGTGCGCGGGAGCTCAATCGCTCCCGCGTCAAGGCGGATTGCGCTTTCATCGAAAGCGCCCGCCGGTGTCGGGAACCAAGTGTTAACCGACCCATTTGAAATTCCCATCGTGGTAACTGCGGTGAAACGTGCCGTGTCGAAAATGACATCCGACAAATAATCGGACCATAAATGACGATGCGTTTCACCCAACTCAGGCTTGCCGGACCGGCCGCAGTGCTTATCGCCATATTGCTGGCGGGGCTGGCGGCCATTCCCTATTACGGCGTTGCGCGTCTCGACGCGGAGCTTCGCCAGCGGCAGGAAACGCTGGTCGGACGCAACATCTCCATATGGATTTCCGACGTGGAATTTGCGCTGACGGCGTGGACGATCTGGGACGAATCCATCGCCAAGATCGACAATCTCTTCGATCCGGAGTGGACCGACCGGAATATCGGACGGTCGCTCATCGGCACCTCGCGCACACGTTTCGTCAGCATTCTCAATGGCGACGGCGATCTGATCTATTCGAAGACGGATGACGAAGTTCTGCAACGCCCGTTTTTTGCCCGCGGCGCAGATGTGATTGCGCAGGACGCGCACTCGCTTGTGGATGCCGTGCGCGCGAAGGAACGCGGCGAAAGGCCGGAGGGCATTCCGCAGCCAATCGCCTTCAGCAAGATCGAGGTGATCGGCGATGACGCCGTCCTTTTGACAGCCAGCCTCTTCCAGTCGGACTTCAGGACAGCGACACCCCGTGGTGAACGGGCGCCGGTGCTCATTTCCGCAATTCCCATCGCCGGCAGCCTGCAGGAGTTTCTCGGAAACCGCTTCCTTCTGGACGATGCTTCCGTTGGGCCGGCCGGCAGCGTTCCGGCAGAGCGCGCAAGGGTGGAAATCGCCATGGGGCCAAATGGGCAGGCACAGGCGCTGTCCTGGCAGCCGCTGACCCCGGCGCGGGATCTGCTTCGTCAGTCCCTGCCGCTTGCCGTCACGGTTCTTGTCGTCCTCATAGCCGGCGGCATCTTCGCGGTGCGGATGTCCCGCCGCGCGGTTCATTCGCTTGTCGAGGCCGAAAAACAGATGCGGCACGCTGCTACCCATGATTTCCTCACCGGACTGGCCAACAGGTCGCTCGTCGCATCCGAATTCGCCAGACTGTCACAGCAGGGACACCTGACTGTCGCCTGCCTTGATCTCGACGGTTTCAAGGCCATCAATGACAGCCACGGACACGCCGCCGGTGATGCCTTGCTCAAGGCGGTCGCCGCCCGCCTTCGCGCAGCCTGTCAGGAGCGCGACGTGGTGTTCCGGCTGGGCGGTGATGAGTTTGCGGTGCTGATGCCCGCCATTTCCCTTGCCGAAGCCGAGATGCGCTGCCGCCAGCTGTGCGTGCTTCTCTCCGAGCCCTATATTGTCGATGACGGCGTGATGATCATCGGTGCATCCTTCGGATTGAGCAGCGTTACCGGGGCGGAAACCTCCTGCGACGAGGCCTTCCGCTGCGCTGACGAGGCGCTTTACCGCGCCAAGGGTGAAGGCCGCGGCAAGGTCATGACATCGCTCTGCGAGATCGAGCCCGTTCTCCGGTTCGGCTGAACTGAGGGGTGGGTAACCCCTTGATGCCCGATGACAGCAGCCGGCAATCGCGCTACCGGAGATTGGATGCGCCGCCACCGATTCGGTCCGGGACGACGGTCGCATATCACATAAAGACAAATCTTTTTGCACGGCTGCGATCTGCAACGGGGACGTTCGTCAAATCGCGCCGGCCGCTTTCTGGGGGACAGACGACGATGAGCGATACAGGTGGCTATTTTCCGCGCTGGCGACTGAAAACCGAAGGACGCATCATGCCGGATGAGCGGTTGCCCGCCGGGCAGACCGCAGTTCTCGGTCTGCAGCATGTCGTCGCCATGTTCGGCTCCACGGTGCTTGCGCCACTGATCATGGGGTTCGATCCGAACGTCTCCATCCTGTTTTCGGGCATCTCGACGCTGATTTTCTTCATCGCCGTCGGTGGACGCGTGCCGAGCTATCTCGGTTCGTCTTTCGCCTTTATCGGTCCCGTGCTGGTGGCAACCGGTGCCGCCGCCGGTGCTGCGAGCCCCAATATCGCGCTCGCCCTTGGCGGCATCATCGCCGCGGGCGTGCTTTATGCCCTGATCGGCGTCATCGTCATGATTGCCGGCCATAACTGGATCGAACGGCTGATGCCGCCGGTTCTGACCGGCGCCATCGTTGCGGCGATCGGTCTGGTACTTGCGCCGATTGCCATAGCCAGCGCCTCCGGCACCGGCCCCGGCAATCCCGATGGCGACCAGCTGTCGCGCTGGATTGCAATTTTGACCGTCACATCCGTCGGCGCCATTGCTGTCTATGCGCCCGGCATGGCGCGACGCCTGCCCATCCTCCTCGGCGGGGCTATTGCCTACATCGCCTATCTGGTACTGGCCAATGGTTTCGGTCTCGGAAAGCCGGTGGATTTTTCCGGCGTTGCAGCCGCGTCCTGGTTTGGATTGCCGACATTCACCACGCCGGTATTTTCCGCCTCGGCAATCGCGCTGATCGCGCCTGTCGTCGTCATTCTGGTGGCGGAAAATCTCGGGCATATCAAGGCGATCGGCGCGATGACCGGCCGCAACCTCGACCCTTACCTTGGCCGCGCCTTCATCGGTGACGGCATCGCCACCATCTTCTCCGGCGCGTTTGGCGGAACCGGGATGACGACCTATGCCGAGAACATGGGCGTCATGGCGATTACCCGCATTTTCTCGACGCTGGTTTTCATCGTTGCGGCGTTGGTGGCCATCATTCTCGGCTTCTCGCCGAAATTCGGCGCTCTGATCCAGACGATACCGGGACCTGTCATCGGTGGTCTGTCCGTTGTCGTCTTCGGCCTGATCGCGGCGACTGCCGGGCGCATCTGGGTGGAGAACAAGGTCGATTTTTCCGAGCCGCGCAATCTCATCACCGTGGGCATCGCGCTGGTGCTGGGCGCTGGCAACTTCAAGCTCAATGTCGGCGGTTTCACGCTTGATGGTATCGGCACGGCGACGATCGGCGCCATCGTCTTTTATCATCTCCTCAGCCTTGGTGCCCCGGCTCGGGGAAATCACGCTAAAGACTGAGGCCCGGAAGAACCGTACGAATGTGATCGCCAAGCGCCTTGGCCGCCGATGATGTCTGGGGATCGGAAAATGCGAGGGCTATTCCGATCGTCGGCAGCGGCGGCAGGCCACTCCTGACGATGTGGAGGTCGGGCGGAACGGCTGTTTTCGTCAGCACGCTGATGGCGTGGCCGGAGCGGGCGATGGCGATGAGGCCTGAAAGGCTGGTGCTGGCAAAGGCGACCCGGTAGCGGCGATTGGCGCTTTCCATGGCGTCGCAGGCGGCGCGGTGATCCAGCGTCGCCGGTGCCGAGAGCGCCAGCGGCAGCACGTCCTTGGCAAGCAGATCCGGGTCCGGACTATCCGCCACCCAGACGAAACTCTCCCTGCGCAGAACCTCGGGATGATCCGGATCGGCCTGCGAGACCAGCGCCATGTCGATCTGGCGGCGGCGCAGCAGCGGATGCAGCTCGATGGTCGGCGCGCAGACCATCCGCAGGTCGACTTTCGGGTAGGTTGCGCAGAAGCCGCGTAGCAGCTCCGGCAGGAAGGCGATGGAATAGTCTTCCGGGCATCCAAGGCTGACGGTTCCCTGAAGGATCGCCTCGCTCATATCCGCAAGGATTTCATCGTGCCGGGCAAGCAGCGCATTGGCGTGCGCAAGCAGCTTTTCTCCTGCCGCAGTGACCCGCACTCCCGAACCCGTTCGTTGCAGCAGGCTGCGGCCCACCTGTTCCTCAAGCCGCTGCATCTGCGTGCTGAGCGCCGATTGCGTGCGCCCGACCTGCATGGCGGCGACGCTGATGGAGCCGGTGCGGGCGACGATGACGAAGTTCTTTAAAAGCGTAAGGTCGAGCATGGCGATATCAAAATTATCGATATCTGCTTCAGATACTATCAATTGGACTGTATCCGCAAGGGCCTGTTACCGTTCTTCAGGATCACCTCTTGGGGAACGTGCCATGGACAATATTTCGAAAAACGCCATTTCGTTGAACGATGAGCCGGCCTTCTGGGCCGCCGCCAACAAACACCTGACCCGCTATGGGCCGGCCTTCGAGGAAATCATCGTCGAACGCGCCGAGGGAAGTTTCGTTTACGATGCGGATGACCGCGCCATTCTCGATTTCACCTCCGGCCAGATGAGCGCCCTGATCGGCCACACCCACCCGGATATTGTCGCCACCGTCAACCGGCAGATGGCCTCGGTCGCGCATCTCTTCTCCGGCATGTTGTCACGCCCCGTCGTCGAACTTGCAGCGCGGCTGGCAGCGCTGGCGCCCGGTCTCGACCGTGTGCAATTGCTGACAACAGGGGCGGAATCCAACGAAGCGGCGATCCGCATGGCAAAGCTCGTCACCGGCGGCCATGAGGTCGTGGCTTTTGCCCAGAGCTGGCATGGCATGACCGGCGCTGCGGCGTCTGCCACCTATAGTGCCGGCCGCAGGGGTTACGGCCCGGCGACGGCCGGCTCGCTGGTCATTCCCGCCCCGAATGCCTATCGCCCGCGCTTCCGCAACCCGGATGGATCGAATGACTGGCAGGCCGAGCTTGGCGACGCCTTCGAACTGATCGATCGCCAGTCGACCGGCAATCTCGCCGCCTTCATTGCCGAGCCTATCCTCTCAAGCGGCGGCATTCTCGAATTGCCGCTCGGTTATCTCGCCGCCCTGAAGAAGAAATGCGAGGAGCGCGGCATGCTGCTCATCCTCGACGAAGCCCAGACCGGTGTCGGCCGGACGGGGCATATGTTCGCCTTCCAGCGCGATGGCGTGACGCCCGACATCATGACACTCTCCAAGACGCTCGGCGCCGGCCTGCCGTTGGCAGCCGTGATGACAAGCGCCGAAGTGGAGCAAAAGGCCTTCGAGCGAGGCTTCCTGTTTTATACCACCCATGTGTCCGATCCGCTGCCGGCGGCTGTTGGTGTGACGGTCCTTGACGTGGTTGCGCGTGACGGTCTCGTGGAACAGGCGATTGCCCGCGGAAAGCGCCTGAAGGACGGGCTTTTATCCTTGCAGCAGCGGTTCGAATGCGTTGGCGACGTGCGCGGTCGCGGGCTCCTGCTCGGGTTGGAAGTCGTGGCAGACAGGCATACGAAGGCCCCGGGTTTCGAACTCGGTGCCCGCATCATGCAGGAAGCGATGCTGCGCGGCATGAGCATGAACATCGTCAAGCTGCCCGGCATGGGCGGCGTCTTCCGCATCGCCCCGGCGCTGACCGTGTCGGATGCCGAAATCGATCTTGGGCTGGATATTCTGGCGGATTCCATCGAATCCGCGCAGGCCGTGCGGTAGGGCCGTGACGCTCGCCTGACGGTCAGATTTCAGGCGAGCGGGCGAGGCGTGATCCACTCGGTGCGACGAGGCTTCAGGGAAGCCCGTTGCCGTACCCGTTAGGCCGGTCAATCTTCGCGTCATGTCTCCCGGTCGGCGCTATTGTGTTTTCCAGGTCTCAAGCAGCATTCCGACAAATTTTTCCGCTGCCGGGGAGAGTGTGCTGCTTCGCCTCTGCACGATGCCGATCGTGCGTGAGACGACGGGATTGACGATCGGGCGGCTGACGAGAAAGGGGTGATCGTCCTGCGGTGTCGCAAGTCGCGGCAGCACGGAAATCCCCAGTCCCGCTTCCACCAGTCCAAGCGAGGTGTTGAGGTGGGTCACCTCGTAAAACCAGTTCAGCTTCAGATTGTGTCTTGCGAGCGCGCCGTCGAGAAGTGTCCTGTTGCCGCTGGAACGGTCCACCACGACAAGCGGATAGGCCTCCAGCTGGTTCCACTCGATCGTTTCGAAAGCCGCCAGCGGGTGATCCTTTCGCATCGCCAGCACGAAGGGGTCGTCGATGAGCGGCTCGAATGACAGATCGGGATCGGAATTGCCCATCAGGTTGATGCCGAACTCGACCTCACCTCTGGCGACGGCCTGCAGCCCCTCATTGGCCGTCAGATCCCGGATGCGCAGCCTTATATGCGGATATTGCTGGCTGAACGCCTTGATGACGGCGGGAAGAAAATAAAATGCCGCTGTCGGAACGCACGCCATGGTGATGAGGCCGCGTCGCTGCGCGCCGTCCTTCATCGCAAAAAGCGATCCGTCGAACTCCTCCAGCATGCGCCGGACAAGCGGAATGACTTCCTGACCCATGGCTGTCGGCGCCACATGGCGGGTGGTTCTTTCCAGAAGCGGAGCGCCAATCGTCTGCTCCAGTTTCTGGATGCGCCGGGTCAGTGCCGGTTGCGAAATATGGAGCGCTTCCGCCGCTCTATGAAAGCTTTCCATTTCAACCACGGCTTGAAAAGCACGCAAATCCAGAATCTCGCAATTAATGCTCATATCGCAATAATACCCCTAAACATTGCATTTAACAGATTAGCGTCTTTTGCCCATATTGCAACAACGAAGCGGATTGATCCGCTAAATGCAAGATTGAGGCGTGAGATGAATGATCTGCTTAAGATACCCTGTGTGCTGATGCGCGGCGGAACTTCGCGCGGACCGTTCTTTCTCGCCTCCGACCTTCCGCGTGATCCGCGACAGCGCGATTCAGCCCTCCTGTCGATCATGGGGTCGGGGCATCCGCTTCAGATCGACGGCATTGGCGGGGGTAATCCCGTGACGTCGAAAGTCGCCATAATTGGGCCTGCAACCGTCGAAGGGGCCGATATCGATTACCTGTTCGCGCAGGTCCGTACCGACCGGCAATATGTGGATTATTCTCCCAATTGCGGGAACATGCTGGCCGCCGTCGGACCTTTTGCGATCGAAGCGGGGCTTGTTGCGGCTCATCGGCACGATACAGTGGTGCGCATCCACAATGTGAACACCGGCAAGCTGATCGAGGCGAAGGTGCCGACGCGCGGCAACGAGGTGATCTATCTCGGCGATGCCTCGATCGACGGAGTTCCGGGTCTGGCCGCGCCGATTGCCCTGACTTTCGTGGATGCCGCCGGGGCAAAGACCGGCAGATTGTTGCCTACGGGAAACCCTCTCGACACGATCGACGGGGTGAATGTGACGGCCATAGACTGTGCGATCCCGATGGTTCTCATGCGTGCAGCCGATCTCGGCGTCAGCGGATATGAAGACCCGCAAACCCTGAGCGGTAACAGGGACCTTATCGAGCGGATGAGCAGCATACGAATTCAGGCCGGCCGGCAGATGGGAATGGGGGAGGTGAAGGACATGGTAATACCAAAGCCCGTGCTGGTCGCTCCGGCGCGCAATGGAGGCACACTTTCCGTGCGTTATTTCATGCCGGACGAATGTCATCCCGCCCTCGCGACAACGGGTGCTGTGGGGATTGCCCGGGCGGCCGTGACGGAGGGATCGGTGGCTTTCGAACTTGCCGGAAGTCCGTCCGTACCGACCCAGATCCGCCTCGAACATCCCGCCGGTCGCCTCGACGTGCAACTGGAGATGCGCAACGGGGCAATAACGGCGGGACTTGTGCGAACGGCCCGCAGGCTTTTTGAGGGTTTTGCCTTCGCCAAACCAGTCGCTGCAATCAACGACGCAGCTTAGACCACAGTCAGTCATTCAAAACATCGCAAACCGGGAGGAGACCCATATGCGTAAATACCTGCTTGCAACAGCTGCGCTCTGTGCGCTGGCGGCATCTGCAAATGCCGAATCCGTCAGAATGAGCGTTGGCTCGTACAATCTCAACAACCTGCCTTTTCCTGTCGCCGCCAGCCTCGGCTTCTACAAGGATGAAGGCCTTGACGTGACGACAGAGAATTTTGCCCAGGGCGGTTCGAAGGTCCTGCAGGCGCTGGTTGCGGGCTCGACGGATGTCGCCGTCGGCTTTTACGACCATACCATCCAGATGCAGTCCCAGAACAAGCATGTCATCGGCTTTGTCCAGCTTGCCCGCAATTCCGGCCTGGTGCTTGCGGGAAAGAACGATACGGACTTCGATCCGGCAAAGCCGGAAACCATCAAGGGCAAGAAGGTCGGTATCACCTCTCCCGGCTCATCCTCGGATTTCTTCATCCGTTATTACATGAAGCAGCACAATCTCAGCGACAATGACATCTCCATCATCGGCGTGGGCTCCGGCGCTGCGGCCGTGGCTGCGCTGCAGCAGGAAAAAATCGACCTGCTCGTCAATTACGATCCGGCCGCGACGATTGTGGTCGAGCGCGGGCTGGGCAAGATCCTCATAGATGCGCGAAGCGATCAGGGCGCCAGGGATGTTTATGGCGGCATCTACCCCACCTCGGTGCTCTATGCGACGCAGGAATATATCGATGCCCATCCGGAGGTGATCCAGAAAGTCACCAATGCCACCGTGCGGGCATTGCACTGGATGAAGCAGCATTCGGCCGAGGAAATCGTCGACAGGCTGCCGGATGATTTCGTCTCCGGCGACAAGAAGACCTACATCAAGGCTGTCGAAGCGGCCAAGGCGATCTTCTCCGAAGATGGCAGGTTCGAGCCGGCCGATCTGGAAACGCCGCTGGCGGTTCTTAAAAGCTTCAACGACGCAGTCGCCAAGGCAACGATCGACCTCAACACCACCTATACCAACAAGTTCGTCGAGGCCGCCGCCTCGAAGGCTGCAAACTGAGGGGGGGCGAGATGTCATCACCAGTCAGAAAGCTAGAGCCCGTGACCGAATTCAAACCCCAGCCCATGGTGACAATCGACAACGTGACCATGGCTTTCGGTTCGTTCGTTGCCGTTCAGGACGTGAACCTCGAAGTGGGCGATGGAGAGTTTCTCTCCATCGTCGGCCCAACGGGATGCGGAAAATCCACCATCCTCAACGCCATTGCGGGACTGCTGAAGCCGGCGCAGGGGAAAGTGGCCATTGACGATGTTCCGGTTCAGGGCGTGCAGAACACCATCGGATATCTTTTCCAGCAGGACGCGCTGCTTCCCTGGAAGACGGCGTATCAGAATGTCGAGCTTGGCCTGCTGTTCCGCGGCGTTCCCGAACATGAGCGGCGTCAGAAGGTTCTGGCATGGCTCGAAAAGGTCGGGCTGAAGGGCTTCGAAAGTCGTTTTCCACACCAGCTTTCGGGCGGGCAGCGCAAACGTGTCCAGATGGCGCAGGCGCTCATCACCGAACCGAAGGTCATCCTGATGGACGAACCCTTCTCGGCGCTGGATATCCACACCCGCCATCTGATGCAGAACGAGCTGCTTCGGCTATGGCAGGAAGACCGTCGGGCGGTGGTCATGATTACCCATGATCTCGAAGAGGCGATTGCGCTTGGAGACCGCGTCGTCGTTCTCGCTGCCGGTCCCAAAAGCCGTGTCATCGAAAGCTTCCCCGTTGATCTGGAACGGCCCCGCAACGTTGCGGAAATTAAACTCGATCCGAAATTCATGACCCTGTATCGCGACATATGGGCATCGCTGCGCGGTGAAGTGGAGAAAAGCTATGCAAGCCGTTAATGTTCGTATCATTCAGGTCGTGCTTCTGGTGGTGCTTCTGGGCGGCTGGCAGCTCGGCGTCACCTCGGGAGCGATCGACCGCTTCTTCTTCCCGGCGCCTTATGACATCGTCATGCAGGTGGTCACCTGGGTTGCCGATGCGGGTTTTTACAAGCATGTCGGCATCACGCTCAGCGAAACGGTGCTCGGTTATCTCATCGGTACGGGTCTTGGCGTCGGCGCCGGCGTGTGGCTGGGGCTAAGCCCCTTTGTCGCCCGCGTGCTGGATCCCTTCATCAAGGCGGTGAACGCCATTCCGCGTGTCGTTCTGGCACCGATTTTTGTCCTGTGGCTGGGCCTTGGCCTGTGGTCCAAGGTTGCGCTTGCGGTCACGCTCGTCTTCTTCGTCACCTTCTTTAACGCCATGCAGGGCGTGCGTGAGGTGAACCCCGTCGTGCTTTCCAACTCCCGCATTCTCGGCGCCAAGCGTTCTGATCTGCTGCGGCACGTCTATTTTCCGGCGGCGGCCAGCTGGATATTGTCGTCGCTGCGCACATCCGTGGGATTTGCTGTGGTTGGCGCCATCATCGGTGAATATCTGGGGGCTTCGGCAGGCCTTGGTTATCTGATCGCCCGCTCCGAAGGGAATTTCGACGCGGTGGGTGTCTTTGCAGGCATCATCATTCTCGCCGTGTTCGTTCTCATCATCGACCTTATTCTCGATATCGCCGAGAAGAGGCTGATCACCTGGCGGCCGAATGCGGGTGAAGAACGACCTGCCTGAGGTCTGGCTTGTGCTGATACCAAACGAGGCGGCCCTTGGGCCGCCTCGTTTCATGAAATGCAAAGGCTCTGTCCTGTCGGGATTGCACCCGGCGATAGTCTGCGCTCAGGAAAGCGTCTGTTTGAGGACGGCCAGTGCCCCCTTGGTCAGGACGTCGTCCGCGCCCACTGATGTCTTGAGCCCGAACACATCTGCGGCAACCAGATAGAGATCGTTCAGTCCGTCATTGCCGACGATAGCTGCCTCGTCTCCCTCCGCATACCATCCGGCATCGCGGGCTTGCCGAAACTCCTGCCCGATGACCAGTCCCCGCACATAGGACCGCAGCTGATCCGGCGAAAGCCGGCCGGCAAGCCCGCCTGTTCGCGCTGAAAACAGCAGCGACAGCATGGCGGCGGATCGTTTTGCCTCTTTCAGACCCCAGCGATAGGCCTCCGGATCGTCGACCGGCGGCTGCGTTGAACCGCGCGCGATGAAGGAATGATTGATGAGCAGGTTGAAGATTTCACCGGTCACGAATGTCTGGAAGCCGTCAATCCGCCCCGCCTTCACCCGCGCCCATTTGCTGTGGGTTCCGGGGATGATGAGGGTGGCGTCTTCGCCAAGGCCATGGCCGACGATCTGGGTTTCTTCGCCGCGCATCACATCCGGAAAGGGCTGGCGGGCGGGATCGTTCAAACCGGGCAGGAAGACGAGATCGGACCCGTTCGGCAGCGACTTGCGCACCGTGCCGGCGGCAAGTTCCGCCGGGCCTGCCGGGCACGGCACATAAGCGACTTCAACCCAGCCGTTACGGCTGGTGATCATGCCGAGTGCGGCGACTGGCAAGGCCCCGTGGCGAGAGAACCAGGGTGCGAGTGCAGTCATCAGCGCCGCCTCATGTTCTCCCTTGCCAATGCTCGAAATACCGTCGGCGGTTTCCAGATGATCGAGTTCTTCACCACTTTCACTGACGAGCGCCGCCCTCAGTGATGTCGTTCCCCAATCGACGATGATCGATGTCGCCGCTGCTGCCATGTCTTGAACCTCCTCGTTCATTTCATCTTGGGGCTTGTCATAGGGTGCGAGTCTATATAGTGTCAATTAGTGAATTCAAGGTATCAAAATATGATACTTAATTGGGAGGAGAAAAATGGTGGCTGGCCTCAAGGGGATTTTGCCTGTTCTGCCCACGCCGTTTCTGGCTGATGGCGGCATTGACGAAGCGGGTATGAAGCGGCTGGTGGTCTTTGCGCTCGACAAGGGCGTGGATGGTGTCGTGTTTCCCGGTTTCGCCAGCGAGGTGGAGACTTTGAATGCTGCCGAGCGTGCAACGCTGCTGAAGATCGTCGTGGATGCGGTGGCCGGGCGGGTTCCTGTTGTGGCCGGTGCAAGTGCGGCCGACTGGCGTGACGTGGTCGAGCATGGGCGGGCGGCATCGGCACTCGGCATTCGCCACCTGATGGTGCAGCCGCCCAAATCCGTCGGCACGGATGCGCCGGCGCTGATCGAATTCCTCGGCAAGGTCGTCGAGGCGCTGCCCGAGGTTGAAATCATCCTGCAGAACGCGCCTGCGCCGCGCGGCTCCGACCTTTCGCCGCAGGCGATCGTGGAGATCGTGCGCGCCTTGCCGCAGGTCACCTACGTCAAGGAAGAAACGCTTCCCGCCGGCCCGGCCATAAGCCACATCATCGCCCATGCGCCTTCGACGCTGAAGGGCGTCATCGGTGGCGGCGGCGCCCGTTACATTCTCGACGAATATGCCCGGGGTGCTACGGCGGCCATGCCGGCGCTGGAGATCGCCGAGGAACATGTGGCCATCGACCGGGCGCTTGTTGCCGGGCGGCAGGAAGAGGCGCGCAGGATTTATGTCCGCACTCTGCCGCTTCTGGTGTTGCAGGCTGTCTATCGCATGCGACTGACTAAATATGTGCTCGCTCGTCGCGGTGTGATCGAAGGCGTCGGTGTGCGTGCACCGACACCCGAGCTTGATGCGGCGGCCATTGCCGATATCGACGCCAATCTGGTCGAACTTGGCCTCGTTGCCGCGGAGGCCGCATGAACAGCCCCATCGCAACCGTCGAAGTCTTCACGCTGACCCAGCCGCGCAAGGTTCCCTATCTCGGCGCGCTCAGGGAAGGCGAAGTGGTCAATCCCAACGGCTATATCGTTCGCAAGGGCAATCGCACGGTCTACCCCACCTTCGACCGCAGCGTGCTGGTGCGCATGACGACCGAGGCCGGCATTGTTGGCTGGGGAGAGACCTATGGCATCGTCGCCCCCGGCGCGGTTGCCGCCCTCATCAATGATCTTCTCGCCGGTTTCGTGATCGGCCGCGATGCGTCCGATCCTTCGGCTGTTTATGACGACCTCTACGACATGATGCGGGTGCGCGGTTATACCGGCGGCTTTTACGTGGATGCGCTCGCCGCGCTCGATATCGCGCTCTGGGATATTGCCGGGCGGGAAGCCGGAAAATCGGTTCGCGAGCTTCTCGGTGGCGGTGTGGACACGTTTCCGGCCTATGTTTCCGGCCTTCCTGAAAGGACGCTGAAGGCGCGCGGGGAACTGGCGAAATACTGGCAGGATCGCGGTTTCAACGCCTTCAAATTCGCAACACCGGTGGCTGATGACGGCCCGGCGGCCGAAATTGCCAATCTCCGGCAGGTGCTTGGGCCCCAGGCGAAGATCGCCGCCGACATGCACTGGAACCAGACGCCGGAACGGGCGCTGGAACTGATTGCCGAAATGCAGCCCTTCGACCCGTGGTTCGCCGAGGCGCCGGTCTGGACGGAGGACATTGCCGGTCTGGAGAAGGTTTCGAAGAATACCGACGTGCCGATTGCCGTCGGTGAGGAATGGCGCACCCACTGGGATATGCGCGCCCGCATCGAACGCTGCCGCATCGCGATCGTGCAGCCGGAAATGGGCCATAAGGGCATCACCAATTTCATCCGCATCGGCGCTCTTGCCGCCGAACACGGCATTGACGTGATCCCGCACGCCACCGTTGGCGCCGGCATCTTCCTTGCCGCCAGCCTGCAGGCATCGTCGACATTGCCGATGCTGAAGGGACACGAATTCCAGCACTCGATCTTCGAGCCGAACCGCCGCCTGCTGGACGGCGACATGGATTGCCGCGAAGGCAGGTATCACCTGCCGTCCGGACCGGGACTTGGGGTAAGACCGTCGGAGGCGGCGCTCGGTCTGATTGAACGTATCTGATTTGGTTTTTTGGAGGAGGAAACCATGACCAAAAGAATGAAAAAGCTGGCGCTCAGCACCGCGACCGCCGTCTTGATGACCATGGGCGCTGTTGCGCCCGCCATGGCCGATACCGTGCTGAAGTTCATTTCCTGGCAGACCGATGATGCCGGAACGGGCGAATGGTGGCGCTCCGCCATCGCCGCCTTCGAGAAACAGCATCCGGGGGTGAAGATCGAATTCACCAAGGCGGAGCGCAGTTCCTACGCGGATACGATGACCACGCTTTTCGCCGCCAACCAGCCGCCGCAGATCGTGCATCTGGCGTCCTTCGAATTCCAGATGTTTGCCGATAGCGGCTGGCTGGAACCGCTCGACCCGTGGCTGAAGAAGGACGGCATCGACATGACCGGCTGGGCCGGCCAGCAGAAATGCGAATGGAACGGCGAAACCGTCTGCATCATGACCAACTATTTCGGCTTCGTCATGGCCTATAACAAGAAGCTGCTGGAAGAAGCCGGCGTTGCGGTTCCGAAAACCTATGACGAGTTCCTGGCCGCTGCAAAAGCCACGACCAAGGATCTGAACGGCGACGGCATCATCGACCAGTTCGGCACCGGCCACGAAACCAAGGGTGGTCCGGGGCAATATCTGACGGAAATGCTGAACTACGTCATCGATGCCGGCGCCTACTGGACCGACAAGGACGGCAACATCACCATCGATACGCCACAGATGGTCGAGGGCCTTTCACGCTGGAAAACCGTGATGAAGAGCGGCATCAGCCCGGTGGACATGAGCGCCAGCGACGTGCGCAAGCTGTTTGCCGATGGCAAGATGGCCATGCGGCTCGATGGACCGTGGCTTTATGGCACGACTGAAAAGGGTTCGGCCAAGAGTGACATCGTTTATGTTGCGCCGCCGCTTCATCCGCCGCTCGGCGGCTCGTCCAACGTGCTGGCCATGCCGGCCGATATTCCCGACGACCAGAAGGCATTGGTCTGGGATTTCATTAAGCTGACGATGACTCCGGAATTCCAGCGCAGTTACGCCACCCTTGGCGGCAACACACCGCCAAGCCCGAAGGCGGATGTCTCGGGTGTTGAAAAGACCATCCCGCATTTCCCGGTGCTGATCGAAACCATGAAGGCCGCGTCTGAAGCCGGTATCGACCGCATTCCGACCGGTCTTGAACTTTTCTACAACGAGTTCAGCAAGATGGTGATGGAAGAAAGCCAGCGAATGATCATTCAGGATCTCGATCCGGCGGAGGTGGCCAAAACCATGCAGGCAAAGGCCGAAGCCATCAAGGGTTGATCCCCCATTGTCCTGATCTTGTTGTCCTGCCATGGCCCGTAAAGGGCCATGGCCATCATTCGCATCCGGCAGGAGGACCATCCATGACCGAACCCGTTCGGGCTGGGCGTCGCAAGTTCTTCGATCTTGCTCGTCCCAGCCGGCAACATCTCCTCGGCTATATTCTGATCGCGCCCGCGGTCCTGATGGTTGCCGCCATCATCGTCTGGCCGCTCGTGCTGGCCATCGACCTGTCGTTCCAGCAGGTCAAGATACCGCGGCTTGGCGGCGCCAGCCGGCCGTTTTCGCTGAGCAATTACACATGGCTGTTCTCGTCGCCGGAATTCTGGCTGGCCTGCTGGGTAACGCTGAAACTGGTCATCGTCGTTACCGCCGGCAGCGTCGCGGTCGGCCTCAGCACGGCGCTTCTCGCCAATAACCGTTTCAAGGGCCGCACCGTCGCGCGGCTGGGAATGGCACTGCCCTGGGCCGTGCCGGAAATCATCGCGGTCGTCATCTTTGCGTGGATGTTCGACACGTCCTTCGGCCTGTTCGGCTGGCTGGCGATCAAACTCGGCTTCACCGACCAGATGATCCCGTGGGTCAGCAGTTCCACCGCCGCCTTCTGGGCAGTGGCGATCACCATGGTGTGGAAGGGTTTTCCATTCGTCTCGATCATGTGTCTGGCTGGCCTGCAGTCCATCCCCGCCGATTATTATGCGGCGGCGAAGGTGGATGGCGCGAGTGTGTGGCAGCGTTTCCGCTGGATCACCATGCCGCTTTTGATGCCGGTGCTGGGCGTGACGCTGGTGCTGACGCTGCTTTGGGTATTCCGCGACTTTTCCATCATCAAGGTTCTGACCGGCGGCGGGCCGCTGCGTTCAACCCAGACACTGTCGATCATGACCTATGACCAGGCCTTCCAGTATCACAATTTCGGTCGTGCCGCCGCCGTCGGCGTGCTGACGCTGGTGATCTGCATCGTCGCGAGCCTCCTGATGCTCGGCCGGCGTTCGAAATCGATCTATTGAGGAGGCTTTGATGAAACGGACATTTTTACAGAGCCTTGCCCTTTACGCGACTGTGATCTTCACGCTGGTGATGATCCTGTTCCCGGTCTACTGGCTGCTGGTCACGGCACTTTCCACCACCGATGAGCTGTATCGCCTGCCGCCGACCTTCTGGCCTGACGATCCGCAGTGGGACATCTTCGCCCGCGTCTGGGCGGCAAAACCGATCCTGCTGTGGCTTTGGAACTCGATGCTGGCGGCCATCGGCTCGGTGGCGCTGTCGATGCTGGTCTCGGTCAGCGCCGGTTATGCGCTGTCGCGTTATTCCATGCGGGGCGGCGCGACCATGGGCCTCTTCGTCCTGACGGCGAAGATGCTGCCCGCGACGCTGCTCGTCATTCCGCTGTTTTCGATCTTTTCCAGCTTCGGCCTGATCGGCAGCCTGTGGACGCTGGTTCTGGCGCATTCGACAATGATCATTCCTTTCGCCACATGGATGCTGAAAGGCTATTTCGACACCATCCCGAAGGAACTGGAACAGGCTGCCATGGTCGACGGCTGCTCGCCGATCGGCGCGATGGTGCGCGTCGTGCTTCCCATCGCCACGCCGGGCCTTGCCGCCACCGCACTTTATGCCTTCGTGCTCAGCTGGGCAGACTACGCCTATGCGCGCACCTTCCTCGTCAACTCGCCGGACAACTGGACGGCCAATCTCGGCATCACCACGATGCAGGGCGAATATGTCACCTACTGGAACGACATTTCCGCCGCATCCGTGTTCATCGCGCTGCCGATCATCGCAATCTACCTGTTCCTGGAACGTTATTTGGTCGGCGGCCTCACCGCTGGCGCGGAGAAATAAGCATGGCCAATATTTCCATTCGCAATGTCAGCAAGTCCTATGGCGCGCTCAACGTGCTCAGGCCCTTTTCGCTTGAGATCGAGAACGGCGAGTTCGTGGTGCTGGTCGGGCCTTCCGGCTGCGGCAAGTCGACGATGCTGAAAATCCTTGCCGGTCTCGAACCGGCAAGCGAAGGGCAGATCTTCATCGGCGACCACGAAGTGACGGATCTGGCGCCGGGCGACCGGGACATCGCAATGGTGTTCCAGAACTACGCGCTTTATCCGCACCTCACCGTTCGCCAGAATATCGGCTTCGGCCTGAAGATGCGCGGCACTGATAAGGCCGAGATCGATCGCCGGGTTGATGATGCGGCGCGCATTCTGGAAGTGACGCCCTATCTCGATCGCAAGCCCAAGGACCTGTCGGGCGGCCAGCGGCAGCGCGTGGCACTTGGCCGTGCCATCGTGCGCCAGCCGCAGGCCTTCCTGATGGATGAGCCGCTGTCCAACCTCGATGCCAAGCTGCGCGTCCACATGCGTGCTGAAATCGGCGCATTGCACAAACGCATCGGTGTCACCACCGTTTATGTGACGCATGATCAGGTTGAGGCGATGACGATGGCGGACCGCGTCGTCATCATGCAGGGCGGCATCATCCAGCAGATCGCCGCACCCGACGAGCTTTTCAACAATCCGGCCAATCTTTTCGTTGCCGGTTTCATCGGCTCGCCGGGCATGAATTTCCTCAATGCGGAACTGCGTGATGGCGCTGTTACCCTGTTTGGGCAACAGGTTTCCCTGCCGGGCGCAGCCGTCCGCCAAGGCGACGTGATCGTCGGCCTGCGGCCGGAACATCTCGTTCTGGGCGATGCACCGGTTACCTTCGATGTCCGCCCGACGCTGGTGGAGAGCCTCGGATCGGAAAAATACGTCTATTTCGATGCGGAGGGCGCAAGGGTTGCGGATGGCGAGGAGGGCAAGTCCAAGGGGCTGATCGCGCGTGTCTCGCATACCGGCAACCTTCCCGGTAATGAGGCGCTCCGGCTCGGTTTCGATCCGGCCCAGCTTTATCTCTTCGATGCGAAGACAGGAGCACGGCTATGATCCTCGTCACCGGATCGGCAGGCCGTGTCGGCCGTGCCGTTGTCGCAGCCTTGCGCGCACAGGGCCGCCCCGTTCGCGGTTTTGATCTCAGGCCATCGGGAACCGGCGGCGAGGAAGTCGTCGGGTCACTGGAGGATGCACAGGCACTGTCCGAGGCCATCAAGGGTGTGAGCGCCGTCCTGCATCTGGGCGCCTTCATGTCATGGGCTCCGGCGGATCGTGACCGCATGTTCGCCGTCAATGTCGAGGGCACGCGCCGGCTTCTGGATGCGGCTTCGGCGGCTGGCGTGCGGCGGTTCGTTTTCGCCTCCTCGGGTGAGGTCTATCCGGAAAACCGGCCGGAATTCCTGCCGGTCACCGAGGATCATCCGCTTTGCCCCAATTCGCCCTATGGTCTGACCAAGCTTCTGGGTGAAGAGCTGGTGCGCTTTCACCAGCGAAGCGGCACCATGGAAACGGTGATCCTGCGGTTTTCGCATACGCAGGATGCGGCGGAACTGCTGGACGAGGACAGCTTCTTTTCCGGTCCCCGGTTTTTCCTGCGGCCGCGCATTCGCCAGCAGCAGAATTTCGGAAATACTGCCATCGCCGAACTGCTCCAGTCCCGCGATATCGGTGAGCCGTCGCACATTCTGGCGCGCAATGAAAACGGCCGGCCGTTCCGTATGCATATAACCGATACACGCGACATGGTGGCGGGCATTCTGCTCGCTCTCGATCACCCCGAGGCGGCGGGTGGCACCTTCAATCTGGGTGCCGACGAACCGGCCGATTTCGCCGCGCTTCTGCCGAAGATTGCCGCGCTGACCGGCCTGCCCATCGTGACAGTCGATTTTCCCGGCGACGGCGTTTATTACCATACGTCCAACGAGCGGATCAGAAACACTTTGGGGTTTGAAGCGGAATGGACGATGGACCGGATGCTGGACGACGCGGCGGCCGCAAGGCGGCAGCGACTCGCGCAGGAGCAGAGGCGATGAAACCGGAGACGCCGGGCGGCACGGCGGCGCTGGCCAAGGGGCTGACCCTGCTTGACATGGTCGCCGATGCACCGGAACCGTTACGTTTTGCCGAGCTGCTGCGCGCCTCCGGCCTGCCGAAGCCGACATTCGCGCGCATCCTGCGCACCCTCATCGCTTATGGCCTCGTCCGTCAGGATGAGGCCCGTGGCACCTATGTTCTGGGCCAGCGTTTTCTGGAAATGTCCCATAAGGTCTGGGAGAGCTTCGATCTCGTCTCGGCGGCAACGCCGGAACTCGAGCGGCTGGCCGCCGAACTGGGGGAGACGGTTGCGCTGTGCCGGCTTGACGGCACGATGACGCAATATCTCGCCGAGCGTTCGCCGAACGGTCTTTCGGTGCGCGTCGAGGTGGGACGCCGCGTTCCCCTGCATTGCACCGCACCGGGCAAGGCGCTGCTCGCCTTTCAGGATCCCGCCGTCGGCCGCGCCCTGCTGGATCGCCTGACGCTCGATCTGCAGACACCCAAAACCATCACCACCCTCGATGCGCTGCAGGCCGATCTGACGCTGACCCGGGCGCGGGGTTATTCGATTTCCTACGAGGAGCATCTGCCGGGGGTGAATTCGGTCGCCGCCCCTGTCATGGGCCGGGACAATACGCCGATGGGCGTGCTCGTTGCGCTCGGGCCATCGTCGCGGCTGGATTCCTCCAATATCCATCCCGCCGGGCGTGAACTGATTGCCGCCGCCCGGCGCATTACCGGTGCAGCCGGGGCCGTGGCGATCAGCTCGCGGCCACGCCCGCGTTCGGCAACGGGCCGCCCCAGTGCCGAACTCAGCTGCATTCTGCCATGGGGCGCGCAGCTGGGGGAAAGCCCGGTCTGGCACGAGGGGGAAAACACGCTCTACTGGGTCGATATCCTCCATCCGGCAGTGCACCGCTTTGATCCCGCCACGGGCCGCAACGAAACCTGCGAGACCGGCAAGCTTGTCAGCGCCGTCATTCCGGTCACTGGCGGGCGGTTGCTGGTCGCTTCGCAGGATGGCGTCGAATGGCTGGATTTCGCCTCCGGCCGGCTGACGCCCTTTGTCAGCCCGGAAGCGGGCATCGCCGATAACCGCCTGAACGATGCCAAATGCGGGCCGGATGGCGCGATCTGGGTCGGCTCGATGCGCATCGATGCCTCCAAGCCCACGGGTGCGCTTTATCGTATCAACGCCAATGGCGCATCCGAGCGCAAGGAAGGCGGTATCATCGTCTCCAACGGTCTCGGCTGGAGCCCCGATGGCCGGACCTTCTATTTCGTCGATACCGTGCCCGGCCTCATCCACGCCTATGATTGCGATCCGGCGACGGGTGCCCTGTCGCAGCGCCGTGAGTTTGCCCGTATTCCCGTGGCCGATGGCCGGCCGGATGGTCTGGCTGTGGATGCGGAAGGCGGGGTGTGGTGCGCCATCTGGGATGGCTGGTGCGTGCGCCGTTATCTTGCGAACGGCAAGCTGGACCAGGTGATCGACATGCCGGTGCCGCGCCCTTCCAGCATCGCCTTTGGCGGGCCTGATCTGTCGACGCTGTTCATCACCAGCGCCCGCACGCGCCTGCCGGCATCCACGCTCGCCGACGCGCCACTCTCCGGCGGCCTGTTTTCCTGCCACCCGGGAATTGCCGGCGCGCGCATCTCACTGTTTGAAGGATAAAGGATGCGTCTCGAAAGCGTGTTTGGATTGAAGGGCCGCACGGCACTCGTCACCGGTTCCAGCCGTGGCATAGGTGCGGCCATTGCCGAGGGGCTGGCGGGCGCGGGCGCCCATGTCATCCTGCATGGCGTAAAGCCGGGCGCTGCCGCGCCCGTGCAGCACCGGATCGTCGCAAGCGGCGGCACGGCGCAGGAACTGGCGGGCGATCTTTCCGAGGCCGGTGCCGGTCGTGATCTCATCGAACGCGCCGAGGCGGTCGCGCCGGTCGATATTCTTGTCATCAATGCCAGCGCCCAGATCAACGCCGTGCTCTCGGAACTGACGCCCGGCGATCTGGCGTTTCAGCTGGCGGTCAATCTGGGCTCGACGGTGGATATGCTGCAGGCGGCCCTGCCGCGCATGGCGGCCCGCAAGTGGGGCAGGGTGGTTTCCATCGGCTCGGTCAATCAGCTGCGGCCGAAGGGCATCGTCACCGCCTATGCCGCCACCAAGGCTGCGCAGCACAATCTGATCCAGAGTCAGGCGCGGGATTATGCGCGCGACAATGTGTTGCTCAACACGCTCGCGCCCGGCCTCATCGACACCGACCGCAATGCCCACCGTCGTGATGAGGACCCCGAAGGCTGGGCGGAATACGTCCGGACGCTGAACTGGATGGGCCGTGCCGGGCAGCCGGAAGAAATGGTGGGTGCCGCCATCTTCCTGTCGTCGCAGGCCTGCAGTTTCATGACCGGTGAAACCGTGCTGATGACGGGCGGTTACTGATCACGCTCTCCTTCGCAGGATCCGCATATTGGCGGATACGTGCTGACGGATACGTGCTGACCGCGCGCTGCGCCGCTCACGGATCCTTGGGCGGAACGCCGCCAAGCCGCTCGAGAAGATAGGCGTGTGTTGCGGCATTGGCGACGATCAGCGTGCCGGTCCGCTCATAGATTTCAGGCCCGCGCCCCCACCAGTCCGTCACGATGCCGCCGGCTTCCTCAACGAGCAGGATGCCGGCTGCGGTATCGACAAACCCCGTCTCCTCGTAATAGCCGGTAAGACGGCCGCAGGCCACGTAAGCGCAGGAATTGGCGGCGCTGCCGACGACCCGCACCGCGCCGATGGGTGCGCGAATATCGTCGAGGCGCTGATAGGCGCCGAGATAAAGCGAGAGGTTGGGTGTTGGCAGGCCGGTGCCGACGCACATGAGCGCGATATCGCTGCTGGCATTGACGCGCAGGCGCTCGCCGTTGAGATATGCGCCTTCGCCCTTGATCGTGGTGAACATTTCGTCGGCGACGGGATTATAGACGAGCCCGCATATCGTCTCGTTGCCGCGGCGAAGCGCAATGGTGATGGTGTAGTGCTGGCCATAGATGAAATTGGTGGTGCCATCGATGGGATCGACCAGCCAGCGATGTTCGGCATCCGAACCGTCAACCGGAGCGAATTCCTCGCCGGTCAGCCCCCAGGGATACCGGCCGAGCAAGCGTTCGCGGATCAGTGTTTCGGACTGCCGGTCCGCATCGGACACGAAGTCGCCCGGTCCCTTGACGCCGATCTCGATGTCGCGGAAGCGCCTGAAATGCTCGAGCGTCAATGCGCCGGCCTCGCGGGTGGTGGCGATCATGTCTTCCAGAATGGCGGTGTAATTGACGGTCATCGGCTGAATGCCTCGGTTAGCCCTTCCGGGTCATCGGTGGTGATCTGGTCGACCTTGAGCCGCAAAAGCCGCTCGACATCGGTGATGGATTGCGGGGTGATGCGGTTGATGGTCCAGGCATCGACACGGCGGCCGGCGGCATGAATGGGGGCGATGATATCGATGCCGGCATCTTCAGCGGCAAGGACGATCCGGTAGTCGAGATAGATCATTCCGGCAGCCGGTGCCGTGGCAAGCGCCTGTTCGATGAAGCCGGAAAAGTTTCCGTCCTGCTGCAGCCGTGCGAGTGTGTCGTCCTCACATGGATCATATCCGGTTTTGAGATCGGGGACCGATGCGGCAAGCGCGGCGATCGCGTCGAAATCACCGCCGGACAGGATCATGGAGCCCGCCAATGGCGCGATGCTTGCGCTGAAACCGGCGATGACCTGCGGGGTGAGGGCGTGCCGGTCTTCCTTGAAATCGAGCTGCAGAAGGGCATCGGGATGGATGATCTCGCGGGCGAGCAGGGCGCAGAGGTCTTCGAGCAGCATCACCCTTGAGGATACGGGCTGGCCCTGATTGTCGCGCAGATGCAGCTGGCGCAGCGCGGCGGCGGAGGTGTTGCGCACCCTTCCGGCGCCCGTGGTTTCCCGCTCCAGCGTCAGATCATGCAGCACGGCGCAGCCGTGGTCGGCGTGAATGACGAGATCGACTTCGATGCTCGCGCCAAGGCACATGGCCTCGATGATACGCTCGCCGGTGAAGGCGGGATCGGCCGCGCGGCGGCGGCCGCGATGCCATTTGAGCCAGGTGCGGTGGCCGTCGCGTTCGAGGAGGATGGGCATGTTCATTGTCAGCTCCGGTAGATTTGCCGGTTGTCGCGAAAGGCCGTGACGGCGCGGGGCTGGATATCGACCCCCTGTCCGGCCCGGAAGAGATCGGGATGGGCGACCATCGATTTGATCCTGATACCATCGGGAAGATCGAGATCGACAAGGCCATGGGTGCCGTAATCGGTCACCCGGTGAACGCTTGCCTGCGGCGTCTCGGATGCCGTCAGGTCAACGGCCTCGGGACGGATGGCGAGAATGGCGGGACCGTCGGAAACGGGCAGCGGCACGGTCAGGCCGGCATGGCTGAAGTTTCCGCCCGAGACCACGCCTTCGATCAGGTTCATCGTGCCGATGAAGCCGGCGACGAAGGGGGTCTGCGGTTCGCGGTAGATGACGTTCGGCCGGTCGATCTGCTCGGTCCTGCCATTGGCCATCACGACGATGCGGTCGGCCATGGAAAGGGCCTCGTCCTGCCCATGCGTCACGAACAGCGTGGTGATGCCGAGACGCTGCTGGATATCGCGCACCTCTTCGCGCAGGCGCTCGCGCAAATGCTGGTCGAGGCTGGCGAAGGGTTCATCCAGAAGCAGGATTTTCGGCTCCAGGACCAGTGAGCGTGCAAGCGCCACGCGCTGCTGCTGGCCGCCGGAGAGCTGGCTGGTGGCGCGTTCGCCATAACCGGAAAGCCCCACCAGTTCGAGTACCGCTTCGACCTTTTCCCGGATCGCGGAGGCGGGCATGCGCCGCAGCTTCAGACCGAAGGCAAGGTTTTTGAAGACATTCATATGGGTCCAGAGCGCGTGGCTCTGGAACACCATGCCGGTGGGCCGGCGCTCGGGTGGCAGATGGGTGACATCTTCGCCGTCGATGGTGATCCGTCCGCCGGTCGGTTGTTCGAAACCGCCGACCATGCGCAGCAGCGTCGATTTGCCTGAACCGGACGGGCCGAGAAGGCAGACGAGTTCACCATCGGCGACATCGAGCGAGAAGTTGTCGACTGCATTGGTGCCACCGGCGAAGGTTTTCGTGACCCCGCGGATATGAAGTACGGACATGAATATTCCTAACCGCCGAAGCCGCGGGCGAAGGCGCCGCCGCCAATGATGCGGCGGGCGAACATGAGGGCAATGAATGACGGCACCCAGAGCACGACGGACAGGACCGCACCATACTGGATGACCATCTGGTTGTTGATGTAGCTGATCATCAGCACCGGCATGGTGCGGATGCCGGGTGCGCCGATGAGCCATGCCCCTTCGGTTTCATAGAAGGTGCCGACGAAGCTCAGGAGCACGGCGGCGGCGATGGTCGGTCCGGCCTGCGGCAGCGTGATCGACCAGAAGACCCGCAGGGGACTGGCGCCGACATCGCGGGCCGCCTCTTCCATGCGGCGATCGACGGCCTGAAACGCGGCGACGGGTATCCAGATCATGAACATCAGCGTGCCGACGAGCTGGATGAGAACGACACCCCAGAAGGTGCCGATGAGATTGAGTTGCAGAAAGATTGCCGCAATTGCTACCAGCAGCCCGAATTTCGGAAAAGCATGACCGGCAAGGAAGGAGAAGAACAAGAGGTTACGGCCGGGAAAGCTCATGCGGGCAAAGGCATAAGCGGCGGGAAGGCAGATCAGCGCCGAAAGCAGGGTCACCACCGTCGTCAGCCGAAAGCTCAGCATCAGGGCGTTCCACACATCGGGGCGTCCGAGCGTCTGGCCCCAGAAACGAAAGCCGAACTGTTGCGGCACGACGTTGGGGTAACGCCAGACTTCGGTGAAAGCCCAGGTGCCGACGACGATGAGTGGCCCGACGATCGCAACGGTCAAAAGAGTGGCGAAGAATATGCCGGGCCAGTCGAGGCGCCTGCGCGCCGGTGCAAAAGCGGCCATGTTACTTCCCCTGATTGCGTGCGACTGAGCGCACATAAAAGAGGCCGAAGGCAATGCAGAAGCCGAAGGCGATGACGGCCTGGGTCATGGCGCCGATGGGGTCCTGCATATCGCGAAGGGTGCGCTGCATGAAGGGACCAATCATTTCCGGCGATGCGGGGCCAAGCAGGTAAGGAAGGGTGAAGGAGGAAAAAATGCCGAGCACCGAAAAGGAAAGCGCCACGAGAATGGAATTGGAAATGCGCGGCAGGATGATGTGCCAGAAAACCTGCAGCGCGTTGGCGCCCACATCCCGCGCCGCTTCCACCGACTGGTTGGCGACGCTGCCGAGGCCCGACAGCAGGATCAGCACCGTCAGCGGGATATTGTCCCAGACAAGGCCGATGACCGGCCCCCAGGGGGTCAGATAGGGCGTGCGGATTTTCGGCAGGTCGACCGCGTTGAGCAGAATATCCACCATGCCATTGGGCCCAAGCACGCGGATGAAGGCGAAGGCGAGAATGATGGAGGGCACGAACATCGGAAAGATGGCCAGCGCCTGCACATAGGCCGAAAGGCGGCCCTGGGAAAAGCGCAGATAAAGCGCGATCGGCAGGCAGATCACCAGAAGCAGCATGGCGCAGACCAAAGTGGTCCAGAGCGTGACGGCAAGATTGTCGAGGCTGTAGCGATCCGAAAAGAAGAAGACGTAGCTCGAAAGATCGAACGTCGTTTCTCCATTGGCCCCGATACGCCAGATGGTGCGGCCTATGGCATTGATGGCCGGCCAGATGACGAGCCAGATCATCAGGAAAACGGGAATGGCGACGAGCAGGAGGCCGATGGGCCTCCTGCCTGCCGAATTGTCGATGAGCGGACGAACCGCTCCTTCTGCTACCTCAGTCACGACTTGCGGTCGACGTTCGGAGCAACGTGACGGTACCAGCCGTCATTGATGGCGGTTTCCCATTTGCCGGCCGGGAAGGTCGGAATGGTCTGCGGAATGATGTCGGCGAAGCGCTTGCGCAGATCGGCCGATACATAGTCCCAGGAAACGCCGGGGAAACCGCCGAGCTCAGTGAGGATGGCGCCCTGGATTTCTTCGGAGAGAACGAAGTTCGCCAGCTTGAGGGCGGCATCGCGATTGGTGCCGTTCGCCAGCACCACGGCCCGGGAAAAATCGCCGCAAAGCGCGAGATCCTGAAGCTGAACGAGGCCCGTTTCCGCAGGAAGCACACCCTGATCGATGGCTTTCAGAACCTGATCGGACCAGACGGGTGTCATCGTCACGACGCCTTGCGACAGAAGCTGCAGAGACTGGGTATTGCCGGAGGCATAGGCGCCCTTGTCATAAAGCGACGGGGCGATATCGGTCAGCAGATCCCAGGCTTTGCCCAGTGCCTTGTCGCCGAATTCCTGGGTGTAGTTGTCGACCGTGAAGGCCTTGGGGTCGAGACCATTGGCCTGATGGATGGCGCGGCGAACGAAATTGCCGCCGGAGCCGCCCTTGTCGGGACGGTTATAGACGAACTGGCCGGGATTGGCCTTGATCCAGGTGACCAGCTGCTCCCAGGTCTTCGGGGCATCCGCGGGCTTCAGCTTGGCTGTGTCATAGGCGAGCAGAACCTGGCTGCCGCGATAGGGCAGGCTGTATTCACTGCGGATGGCAAGCGGGTTGACGCGCGAATAGTTGGAGAGACCGGCTTTCGCCATGTTCACATAGATGCCGGCATCGATTGCGCCGGTGGGCAGCAGCGGGTCGGAATGCTCGAAATAGTCAGCCTGCGGGTCGGTGCCTGTCTGCTTTGCTGCAATGGCGCGTTCGCCGATGGCGATAATGCCGGCATTGTCACCGGCGTCAACGAGGTTGAGTTTGATACCCGGATTGGCGGCCTCGAAAGCGGGCTTCACCGTGTTGGTCCAAAAATCGAGGATGTTGCTGTCAGCGCCAGTATACCAGTCGATCGTGCCCGGTGCGGCGAAGCTCATGCGCGGCGCAAGGGCAAGGCCAGCGGCGGCGCCTGCTGCTGATATCATGAAGGTGCGGCGTTTCATCTCTGTCTCCAGTGCTCTCGGCGAGTGGAATTGTTGAGCGCTGACCCTTTTTGGAAAGATCGGAACGGCGCTGGCCCGCCTTTGCACAGCCGTGCATTTTTTAACGGGTCGGCGGCGTTTCTAATGCCTTTCCTTAACGCTTTCGTGACACCCGGAGACGCAGACCGCCCGATTAAAATTAGCGTCTAAATAATTTAGCAATGTCGCAAATTGTCATGACTTGCATATGCCGGGTAACACTTCATTCAGTGGTTTTGTGAAATCTAAAATACGCAGGTTCCAAGGTTCATCGGCGGAGCCGGTAGAGCAATCGGACCCCCGTCTCACCATGCCTTTCCGGCTTTGAGTTGATGTCCGCTTGTAGCCCTATGAGGGGCACAGCTACCCGCGATGTTTCTTTATATCTCTCCCCGGCCACCCTATGCGGATGGCTGGCGGAGCGCTTGCCCCGAGGCCATTCATGTCTTTCCTGAAGAATACCAAGATAAAAACGAAGGTCGTTTTTGTCATCTCGCTGATGAGTTTGATGTCGCTTTCCGGAATTAGCTACGTCAGCCTGCAATATAAGAATACCGACCGCGTCTATAGCGATTTCATTGCCAACGAGGCTCTTGCGGCGGTGCTGAACGCGCGGACCAGCGGCAATCTCAATGCGCTCGGCATGCAGATGCTTCGCGCCAGCCTCAATGATCCCGCTGGCAGCGATTTCGAATCGGCGGTCAAGACTTTCAGGGCAGACCGCAAACAGCTCGAAGAGCGCCAGAACAAGATCATGGAACTGGTGCCGGCCCGCACGGATGCCGCCCGCGATATCCTGAAGGGTGTCGTTGAAGTGGAGGAGATCGGCAATCAGGTCATCGCCCTGATGCAGGCGGGGAAAACCGCCGAAGCGCAGCAGATGGCGCTGAACGTCCTTCGGAAAATCGGCGAAGTGTCGCCGAAGATCAGCGCCGGCAACGAGCAGCTTATTCAGGTCATGAACGATGGCAGGCAGCAGCTCACCGCCAGCACCGATACGACGATCTGGACGGGACTGATCGGCATTGCGCTTGTTTCCCTCGCCTTGATCGCACTCGGCCTGTTTGTCTCTTCGCGTGGCATCACCACCCCGATTGCGCGGCTTCGTGAGCGCATGGGATCGCTGGCGGCCGGTGATACGGCAAGCGAAATCGACGGAATGGACCGCAAGGATGAAGTGGGCCAGATGGCCGCTGCGGTTCAGGCCTTCCGTGAAAATGCAATCGAGCGTGTGCGGCTTGAGAATGAAACTGAGGCTAACCGGTCGACTTCTGAAAAGGACCGGATAGAGCGCGAGAAACAGAAGGCGAAGGAGGCTGCCGACGTACAGTTTGCCGTCGACAATCTTGCCACTGCGCTTTCGAAGATCGCTGAGGGCGATGTTACCTACCGGATCGTTCAGCCGTTCGTTGCCGGCCTTGACGGTATTCGCGGTGATTTCAACCGGGCCGCTGAACAGCTGCAGTCGACCCTGACCCAGGTGGCGCAGAATGCCCGTGGCATCGATGCCGGCGCCAACGAAATCCGGTCTGCGGCAGATGATCTGGCGAGACGCACGGAGCAGCAGGCGGCGGCCGTTGAAGAGACTGCGGCGGCGCTGGAAGAAATCACCATCACGGTGAAGGACTCCACCAAACGTGCACAGGAAGCCGGTCATCTCGTCGGCCGCGCAAAGGTCGGCGCGGAAAAGTCGGGTGAGGTTGTGCAGAAGGCCGTCGCGGCGATGGAACAGATCGCGACATCCGCCAATCAGATTTCCAACATCATCGGCGTGATCGACGAGATCGCCTTCCAGACCAACCTTCTGGCGCTGAATGCCGGCGTGGAAGCGGCGCGTGCCGGTGATGCGGGCAAGGGCTTTGCCGTTGTCGCGCAGGAGGTTCGTGAGCTGGCACAGCGTTCCGCCGGTGCCGCCAAGGAAATCAAGAACCTGATCACGACATCGAACAGTCAGGTGGAGCAGGGCGTGCAGCTGGTTGGCGAAACCGGCAGGGCGCTGGAACTGATCGTCACCGAAGTGCAGGACATCAACCGGCACGTCGCGGCGATCGCGGAATCGGCACAGGAACAGTCCTCCGGCCTCCAGCAGATCAACACGGCTGTGAACCAGATGGATCAGGACACCCAGAAGAACGCCGCGATGGTGGAGGAAAGCACGGCTGCAAGCCACGGCCTTGCACGCGAGGCGTCTTCGCTCAACGGGCTTATCGCCCAGTTCAAACTGTCCGAAGGCGGTTATAGTGAAGCCTCCGCTCCGGTTCGCACCGTCTCTTCGTCCGACAGGCCCGCGGCGTCTCCGGCGCGCGCTCTTGGCGGCAGGATCAGGGCTGCGTTTTCCGGCAATGCCGCGCTGAACACATCTGCGGACAGCTGGGAGGAGTTTTGATGATTGCCGTGTTTTTGACGGCGGATTCACGGCTCCTTTTGATCGCCGGCAAGACAATGGTCTGATATAGGAATGGGCGGTTCGCAGAAGGGCCGCCCATTTTTGTCGCGACAGTCGAACAACGGAACGATTGAAACGATTATACTGAAATGCGACATCTTGTCAGCCGGCCCCGGTTGGCGTACTCGAAACCGGTAAAAGACCCAGACCTATTGACGTGACAGTTCGGTGGTGCTGGGTTTTGGCTCCATACATATCAGGACGTTGGGATAGCGATGAACCTTTACTTGGATTACCTGGCTGAGATCAAAAGCAGAGAACAACAAGGGCTCGCACCCAAGCCGATCGATGACGGCGCATTGACCGCCGAAATCATTGCGCTGATCAAGGATGCCGGTAGCGAATACCGGACGGACGCCCTTAAATTCTTCATCTACAACTCCCTGCCGGGCACCACGAGTGCTGCGGGCGTCAAGGCGGCCTTCCTCAAGCAGATCATTCTCGGTGAAGTCGTCGTGCCAGAGATCACGCCTGCCTTCGCGCTGGAACTGCTGTCGCACATGAAGGGTGGCCCTTCTGTCGAAGTGCTGCTCGACATCACGCTCGGTGATGACGCGGCACTTGCCGCGCAGGCGGGTGAAGTTCTGAAGACCCAGGTCTTCCTTTATGATGCCGACATGTTCCGGCTGCGCGACGCCTTCAAGGCAGGCAATGCCGTCGCCAAGGGCGTGCTTGAAAGCTATGCCAAGGCCGAATTCTTCACCAAGCTTCCGGACGTCGAGGACGAGATCAAGGTTGTGACCTTCATCGCCGCCGAAGGCGATATTTCGACCGACCTTCTGTCCCCCGGCAACCAGGCGCATTCGCGTTCCGACCGCCAGCTGCACGGCCAGTGTATGATCACGCCGGAAGCGCAGGCGGAAATCGTCGCGCTTCAGAAGCAGCATCCCGACAAGCGGGTGATGATGATCGCCGAAAAGGGCACGATGGGCGTTGGCTCGTCGCGGATGTCCGGCGTCAACAACGTGGCGCTGTGGACCGGCAAGCAGGCCAGCCCCTATGTGCCCTTCGTCAATTACGCCCCCATCGTCGCCGGCACCAACGGCATTTCGCCGATTTTCGCCACCACCGTCGACGTGACGGGTGGTATCGGCATCAACCTGAAGAACTGGGTGAAGAAGCTCGGTGAAGACGGCAAGCCGATCCTCAACAATGACGGCAACCCGATCCTCGAGCAGAAATATTCGGTCGAGACCGGCACTGTCCTCAAGATCGACGCCAAGAACCGCAAGCTTCGCGACGAAAGCGGCAATGAGCTGGTTGACGTTGCCGCCGCCTTCACGCCCCAGAAGATGGAATTCATGAAGGCGGGCAGCTCATACGCCATCGTCTTTGGCAAGAAGCTCCAGACCTTTGCGGCTCAGACGCTCGGCATCGAGGCTACGCCGGTCTTTGCCCCGAACAAGGAAATCGCGATCGAAGGTCAGGGCCTCACCGCCGTTGAGAAAATCTTCAACCGCAACGCCGTCGGCGTGACCCCCGGCAAGGTTCTGCATGCCGGTTCGGACGTTCGCGTCAAGGTCAACATCGTCGGCTCGCAGGATACGACCGGCCTGATGACCGCGCAGGAACTTGAGGCGATGGCGGCAACCGTCATTTCGCCGCTGGTGGATGGCGCCTATCAGTCGGGCTGCCATACGGCCTCCGTCTGGGACAAGAAGGCGCAGGCGAACATTCCGAAGCTCATGTCCTTCATGAACAATTTCGGCGTGATCACCGCGCGCGACCCGAAGGGCGTCTACCATTCGATGACGGACGTGATCCACAAGGTGCTGAACGACATCACCGTGGATGACTGGGCGATCATCATCGGCGGCGACAGCCATACGCGCATGTCCAAGGGCGTCGCCTTCGGCGCCGACTCGGGCACCGTGGCGCTGGCGCTGGCGACGGGTGAAGCGACCATGCCGATCCCGCAATCGGTCAAGGTCACCTTCAAGGGCACGATGCAGCCGCATATGGACTTCCGCGATGTTGTGCATGCGACGCAGGCGCAGATGCTGAAGCAGCATGGCGATAACGTCTTCCAGGGCCGCATCATCGAAGTCCACATCGGCACGCTGCTCGCCGACCAGGCCTTCACCTTCACCGACTGGACGGCCGAGATGAAGGCCAAGGCGTCGATCTGTATCTCTGAGGACGAGACGCTGATCGAGTCGCTGGAGATCGCCAAGTCGCGCATCCAGATCATGATCGACAAGGGCATGGACAATGCCGCCCAGACCCTGAAGGGCCTGATCGCCAAGGCGGATCAGCGCATCGCCGAGATCCGTTCTGGCGAAAAGCCCGCCTTGACCCCCGACGACAATGCGAAATATTTCGCCGAAGTCGTTGTGGATCTCGATGTCATCGACGAACCGATGATCGCCGACCCCGACGTCAACAATGCCGATGTCTCCCGGCGCTACACCCATGATACGATCCGTCCGGTGTCCTATTACGGCGGCACCAAGAAGGTCGATCTGGGCTTTGTCGGTTCGTGCATGGTGCATAAGGGCGACATGAAGATCGTCGCCCAGATGTTGAAAAACATCGAAAAGGCCGAAGGCAAGGTCGAGTTCAAGGCGCCGCTCGTCGTTGCCGCGCCGACCTACAACATCATCGATGAGCTGAAGGCGGAAGGGGATTGGGAAATCCTGCAGAAGTATTCAGGCTTCGAATTCGATGACCTGAAGCCGAAGACCACCAACCGCACCGAATACGAGAACATCCTCTATCTGGAACGCCCGGGCTGCAACCTGTGCATGGGCAACCAGGAAAAGGCGGAAAAGGGCGACACAGTTCTGGCAACCTCGACCCGCCTGTTCCAGGGCCGCGTCGTGGAAGACACGGCTGAAAAGAAGGGCGAGTCGCTTCTCGCGTCGACCCCGGTCGTCGTCCTGTCGGCAATCCTTGGCCGCACGCCGAGCGCTGAGGAATACAAGGCAGCCGTCGAAGGGATCGATCTGACCAAGTTCACCCCGTCGAAGGGCACGCCGATCGATTCCCTCTCGGTCCATTATTGATGTTTCAGCACCGGGAGGTGAAAGCCTCCCGGACATGACGCGTTATCCGGAGCGCTTCATGATGATCTGACGGATGCCTGCCGAAGGGTGGGCATCCGAAACCATGCGCCGGTCCATCGCAGCATGGAGGCGGCAATTGTCGCATCGCCGGCCCGAATGCGCCGGGTGCTGTCCGATTTTTTCAAGATATCAGTTCGCTCCGGAATTGTTTCCGGACGTCATCACGTCGCCGACCTCTTTTCCCGGGAATCCTGAAAGGCGGCTGCCGGGAGTGTAATGTTTGACTTCCAGTAATCGTCATAACTGCTTAAACAAGCTTATAAAAATTACATTTAAAAGCTCGGTGCGTCTACGCAAATGGGTGCCGAAATATATATTTTCAGGTTATCTCAAGCTCAGGAAACTGAGCTCGAGACAATTGGCGGCTGATAGGCCGGCTTATTCCGCCGTTGCCTGAATATCCACCTTGTCGAGAAGAAGCATCGGATTCTCGGAGGCTGCAGCAAGATCAAAAAGGCCAAGGCCATTTGGGCCTGTCGATTTGACCGTGACAGTCAAGGTTCCCGGCGTGTTGATGAATTGGACGAGTGCGTTCACCGCCTCCTGGAGTTTCGGTTGTTCGGCGGCCACCTGCTGCAGCATCACGTTGGCAACCAACGTCAAAGTGCCACGCACCTGATCCTCGGTCATCTCGTTCTGCAGGGCATAGAGCTTGATCGCCTTGGCCATCATGCCTTCGTCCTTGATCGTGAATTTTACCTCACGACCGGCAAGCCCGAAAAGCGCAGCCTGGGCGCGACCAAGGTCGAAGGAGAAAAACTCTTCCGTGAAGCCGCTTACCAGACCGGAAAAATTGACACTGCCAATATCCTTGCTGCTGAGCGAGACTTCGCGGATCAGCAGGTTTTTGTTGGGTTCGTCCCAGCCAGCGGCGAGGGCGTAAGACAAGGCGAGTGACTCCAGACCCAGTTTGCGTGCTTCAACAAAAACTTCTTCCGTCGAATCCGCCGGGATGGGCAGGGAGAGGTCCTCCTGCCTGATCTCGATATCGGTCGGGATACCATTGAAGGGTTTGGTCAGTCCCATCTCGAAATTTTTGAGCGTGAACTTGATGCGCTCAGGCGTGCCTGCGGCCTCTTCATCGGTCTTTTCCGGTGCGGCGATATCAACGTTGATGCCACCGACACGCACCTTGCCGAGTTCCGGTATCAGCCGATTGAACGGGAATGTCTCGATTTTCGTTTCATCGAAGCCGACGATCTGGGAGAGACCTTCGATTGTGGAACTCCAGTCAAAGCCCTTGAGGCTTGCTTCGGCGACCTCGATCTTGCCGTCGCCATCGCCAATCGACATGCCGTTCAGACCGAAATCGAGCTTGCGGCTGTCCATCTGCATGTCGATGCGCTCGATGGTGGCCTTGACCCGCTTGCCGTCCGCCCCTTCGCTTTGATCAGGCGCGTCCACCTTGAAGCCCAGCAGCTGCATGTTGCTCTTGCCCATCATGTCCAGAATGGACACGACCTTGCCGAAAAATGCCTGGCGCTCCTGCGGTGAAAGCTCATCGGCATTTTGGGTTGTCGTCAGCGCCTTCAGGGTTTCCAGCAGCGGCTCGGCCGGCATGCGAGCGGTAAAGCCGTCGCTGCGTATTTCGTCGTAGCTGAATTGACCGTCACCGTCGGAGAAGGAAACCTTGCTGACGGAGAGTGGTCCGTAAAGAGGTTTTGCATCCTTGTCTTCCGGCCCGGCTTTTTCCGTGTAGAGCCTTGCAAGATAGGCGGCGTCGAAGTCCTGGCCGGTTATCGCACCTGTCGAGACGACCATGTGCTTCTTTTCCATCGTGCCAGTGCTGTCCGGCAGAGCCATCTTGATGTCATAGCTGGCATTGTCGATCGTATAGCGGGCGACCCTGCCATCGGCGATATCAAGCAGAGCCGCGTTGTTGTACACGGTCTTCTGCTCGGTCTCGGCGATAGACTGGGTGAATGTCAGTTCAGGCGTGGAAATGCGCGTCGCTGCGAAGCGCTCCATGCGCCGGGACAGGGAGTTTGCATTGCCATCGCCAGATGCCGTTTCCACTTTCTTGAAAGCGGCATTCTCGACACGGGCATGTGCCATGGAGATCTTGCCGGTCGGCACGTCAATATCGATGCCATTCATATCGAGCGCGCCTTCCAGGAAAGGAAGTTTGGGACGTCCGTCGATAGCGGCGATCTGGATCTTCTTCCCGTCTTCAAGCGGCAGGGTCAGCTCGCGAATATGAATTTGTCCGAGAAAATCGACGTCCACGGAACGCGCCGTTGCGCCGCTGCGGGCAATCAGCTCGTCGACCTTTGCTTCGTAGAAGGCTTTACCACCGATGACACCTGCAGCCGCGATGGCAATAATCGCAACCGCTGCCCATAAAGCCTTGCGCCGGCTCTTGCCGACTGGAGTGTTTTCCTGTTCCACGAAATTGGTCCTCTGTAATGCGAATTAACTTTGCGCGTCTTTTAGACACGCGAAAGTTGCCGCGCAAGTGTGCCGCCGGAACAGCTGGACATTATTTGCAGTGGTATATCGTGGCGCGCGCGGCGTCATCTGCGGCGCTTTCGACGGCTTCGGTCACTTCCAGAACATCAGCGCCATGCCGGCCACGACCAGTGCTGCCCCGGCCCATGCGCCGGGTGCCGGCAATTCCCGTGTTCTCAGCCAGAGCAATGGCAGGATGATGACGGGCGTTGTTGCAGACAGTGTCGAGACGATGCCGATCTTGCCGCCGGAAAGCGCGAAAAGAAGCAGCGTCATGCCGAAGGCAAGGGCGATGATGCCGGTAAGCGCCGTCTGCAGGAAAATGCTCTTCGTCAGCGGGCCATTCGGCCGGACTGCCTTGATGGGCAGCATGGTAAGCGCCGTCAGGCACAGTGCCGCGACCCCGACGCGCAGCATGGAAGCGGTAATCGGATCGATCCCGCTCGCCATGACGGGTCTTGCGATCAGCGAGCCGACGGCCTGGCTGAGCGCGGCCAGCAGGCCGAGCAGCACGCCGAGCCAAAGTGGTCCCTTCACTCTTTCCCATTCGTGCAGCTGCGCCTTGCGCTTGCCGAAGAGGATTGCGAGCAGAACACCGCACAGCGTCAGGCCTATGCCGGTGACCGTTGTTACGGAAAGCTCTTCGCCAAGCACCGCCCATCCCAGCAGCGCGGCAATTGGGGCGTTGAGGGCAAACAGGATTCCCGAGCGGCGTGGCCCCACCCGATTGAGGCAGGTGAACAGCAGCGTATCGCCAACGAAGATGCCGATGAAACCGGATAGCAGAAGCGCCGACAGCGCCTCGGGCTGCAGTTCCCGCCAGGTTCCCGAAGCGAGGACATAGACCCCGAGCAGGGAAGCGACAAAAAGCTGCCGTGTCCTGTTGAAGGCGAGCGCTCCCAGATGCCCCGCCGGACGCGCCGCCAGAAGTCCGGTCATCGCCCAGCAGGTTGCGGCGCCCACGGCAGCCAGTTCATAGATCGGCATTTTTTCCCCGTCGCTTCATGGCGCGCTTCCGGCCACGGACACTATCCCTGCCTGCACCCATCGCAGATTCCGGGTTCGCCCGCCATACCATAAGCATCGTCATAAACAGCGTGGAGCAGCGCCTGGTTCACCGCCCGTGCCGGGTCAGCCGGCGGCGTGCCATTTCCGATGTCGGTGTCTACCATCATAGAGACTGCGAATGAATGGTGAGGCCCGGGCCTGCTTCCTGTTGCCATCCGCAGAAGCGGCCGTCACGCCAGGCCAATGCAGACGAAGCGGCTGGCCCGCTCCGTCGAAAGGACAGTCTTATCTACCGTGCTTCACACGCCGTTGATGATATTGCAGATGCCCTCGCGGATGACGTTCTTGTCCGCAATCTGTCCGGCCTGAATGTTGAAAACAGCGTCGATCCGCACGCCGGCGCCTTTCTGCCGGGCCACAACCCGCAGGGTCTGAATTCTGCCGCTGCCGCTGGTCTCCTGGTGCGCATCGATCGAGGACAGCGCCTTGTTGATCTGGATGCCGGAAAAACCTTCCGCTGCCACAGCCTGAGCGAGCTTTTGAAGCACGGCGGGCGCTTTTGCCTTCGGCAATTCCTGCCATGATTTGTAAGAGACAGCCGTCACCATCGGCACGCCGGAGACAGCGAAGTTCTTCTCGCAGGATGCCGCGAAGGCAGGGCTTGAGAAGCTGATCAGGCCAAGAGCTGCTATGAGATATTTCATTTCGAGTAATCCAGTTGTTGGTGAAGATTAAGAGCTATCGGCCGCATCAGAATGCCGACCGTTTTCCTCTGTAGGTTGATGGGGGCGGGAGAGCTTCATGCGCCTGTGCAAGCGTTTCAAGCCATGTGGCCAGGCCAGCGGGAACCTCCTCATTGCCCGCCTCCAGTGCCTCGATCCACGAAAGTTCGCATTGCAGCGCGGACGCAATATTGATCGGCGTCCAGCGGATGACCCGCAGGCATTGATTAAAGCGTTCTGGTGACATGATGATTTGATATTTTCCCCGTCTTTTCCCCGCGAAGCTCACTCAGGCAGCTGCGAGAGTCAATCTTTTTCTGCAACTTTTGATGGCTTGTTTCCGACCCAGCAGTTGCATCTGCTGCCGGTTGCCGAACGCCAGGCGCATGAAGGGGAAAGGCTCGGTTACCCAAACGAACGGTCGGGAGACGCATCGGCATTTCATCCTCAAGGCCATGCCTCCTGATAAAACTTAGTTGATTTGCTAAGTTTCCCCTTGCTCCGTCGCGATGAAGCATGATAGTTAGCAACATGACTAAGCATCATCAGGAGCTATCACTGATCTTCCAGGCTCTGGCCGATCCAACGCGGCGGGCAATTCTGGCCCGCCTCGGCGGCGGGCCGGCACCGGTCATGGAGTTGTCCGCTCCCACGGGGCTGCGTCTGCCCACGGTTATGCGGCATCTTTCCGTGCTGGAAGAGGCGGGGCTGATCATCACGTCCAAGGATGGGCGGGTGCGCACCTGCGCGATAGTGCCCGAAGCGCTGGAGCCGGTACGCACGTGGCTCGATGAGCAGCGGGCCATGTGGGAGAGCCGGCTTGACCGGCTGGAGGCATTTGCAATGCAGGCCATAAAGGAGGATTCAGAATGACAACGAAACCGGGTCAACAAAGCGCACACGCTGAACCGCATCTGCCGCAAGACCGTTTTGCAACGCTCAGCTTCGAACGGGAAATTGCCGTTCCGCTATCGGCTCTCTGGCAGGTCTGGCTGTCACCCGCCGCCCGGGCGGTGTGGGCCTCTCCATCACCCTCGGTGACTGTGGAATTCCTGGAGGCGGACAGCAGGCTGGGCGGTCGCGAAGTGTCGCTCTGCAAGGTCGCCGGCCAGCCGGATATTCGCTGCGAATGCGGCTGGCTGGAGCTGCAGCCAACCCGCCGCAGCGTGAACTACGAGGTGGTCTCATCTGGCGGCATAACCCAGTCGGCAGCGCTGGTGACTGCCGATTTTCAGGCTGTAGAAGAGCGTAGCCGCTTGACCGTAACGGTACAGCTTTCCTCATTGGCCGAGGATATGCGCGATGGTTATCAACAGGGTTTCAGCGCCGGTCTCAACAATCTGGCCAGCGTGGCCGGGCGAACCATGGTGCTGGAGCGAACGATAAATGTGCCGCGAAACATCGTCTGGAAAGCCTGGATGAACGAGAAGACGCTGCCGCAATGGTGGGGTCCTGAAGGGTTTTCGTGCCGCACAAAGAGAATTGACCTGCGAACCGGCGGCGAATGGGTCTTTGACATGATCGGCCCTGACGGCACAGTCTTCCCGAACCATCATCGTTATGTCGAGGTCCGCCCCGAAGAGAGGCTCGCCTATACGCTGCTATGGGGCGAAAACGGGCCGAAACATGCCGATGCCTGGGCCTCCTTCGACGATCAGGATGGCGCGACGAAAGTTGTGCTGGGCATGGTGTTCAGCACGGAAGCCGAGTTCCAGCAAGCGAAGGGTTTCGGCGCTGTGGAGCTGGGTCAGCAAACGCTGGGCAAACTGGAACGCTTCGCCAAGGCGCTATAGATGTGCCGTGCCGTCAGCTCCCTGTGCAGAGGTCTCGATACTCGCTCCTGTCCAGACCGGCTTAATCTTCAAAGCCGCTCTGCGCGTGCGAGATCGTCTTGCAGGTTGCACCATCCTTCTCGCCAACCATGCGCTTGTCACGAATGACTGAACCCTTGGCGATATCGATCTCCCATGCCACCGAGCCTTCATTCAGGCTCGCTTTACCACCGGCAAAGGTGCCTTTCTCCATTCTCTGACTGCCAGAAGCCGGGACATAAACTCCAAATGTCCCGGCGGCTTCGTCGAGAGCGAAATTGAACACCTGAGGGGTTCCTTTCGAATTTGCGAATTCGCAATTGAGGTATGTGGGCGCGGCAAAGGCCATAGAGCCTGAAAAAAGCAGGGCAGCAGCGGCAAATCCGCTTCCTGTGATGACTTTCAAGTCTTGATCCTCATTCGTGTTTTTTCGTTAAACTAGAAATATTTCGCCCCGTTGGCAAAGTAAACAATATAGCGATTTAATTCACGTGGCGCTCATGATTGGCTAGGGAGCAGGAGCAGCCGTAACGCTGTGATGAATATTGACAATATACGCTACGCTTTTCACGATCGAGGGGACCGAAAGGAAAACGCCATGGCGTCAGGAAGCATTCACGTCAAAGTCAGCGGAGCATTGCAAGACCATATCCAGCAGCAGATTGGTGATGACGGTCTTTATGAGAATGCGAGCGAATATATTCGAGCGCTTATTCGGCGTGACCTCCAAACCCGTGACGAGGCATGGGATGCCTTGCGAAAGGAACTGGATCCCGCGATGCGCGCGGATGATAGGGCGTTTATAGCAGTCTCGGGTGATGATGTAATCGGCCGAAACAAGCGTCGCTAGTTATGGCAGCTTATCGCTTTTATGCGCCTGCCGATGCCGCACAGATAAAATCTGGCGCGACACCGTGGATACGTGGGGTGAAGCGCAGGCTGAGATTTATATAAGTGGCCTCCACGCTCATTTGCAGCGCGCCTCTGCGACAATCACCTGCTTTGGCGGCGTCTTCCCCAAAAACTTACCGTCCCCGGTGACCTCAAGAGGGAGGCTTATTTCAGCCGGTATGAGTATCATTACCTGTTTTTTAGAGCGCTTGATAACGGCGACTTGGGTGTGATGAGTATCCTGCACGAGCGGATGAATATGGCCGTACGCTTGAGAGAAGATCTCATGGCGCTCGATGCTAGAGGCATTATCCAATCCGGCTAGAACGTGTAGTGTGGGTGAACGGCGTCAGGGTGGGGAGCGGCCTCTTCGGCGACCTGTTCACCGTTGTTCGGTTAGGCTTGGACGAAGGCCGGAAACAGTGCGGGTCACGGGAAACGGCACGGCGAAAATATTACAAAATAAAAAATAGATAGCGAACAAGGCTAGAATAATTCGATCAAAGACCGAAGGTAATTGTCTTGTAAGCGGATGGTTTGATCCGAAATATCCGAGTCCATTTCGAAAATGATCCTACTCTCTTGCTCGTCACTATAAGAATGTGGCTTCATAAAGAGGCTTGGAATTATTCCCGTATCATAAATGATTCGAAAAAATCTACGATTTATATTATGTAGAGCTTATTCTGTAAGGTCTCTATTTCCTGTTATTTTTACGAAATCATGAATATCATCCATTTCAATTATAAAATTCTTCAAGTCAGAATAAATAACATCATGTATGTGGTAGCTTTTTGCTCCAATAAGATTGCGCACTCTCTCGCAGAAACATTTAGGATCAGCGATTTTGATAATCTTATCGCCGAATTTCCTGCGCATTCCCCTTTCTGAGCTTTCTACATTTGTAGATGTTCCACAGAATATTGCAAAGTTTTCGCCGGTGCTGACGGATAGATGGAGCTGATCGTCACCAGAGCCGATATGCAGATTCGCATAACCTTCACGCTCATCTTTAATGTGAAGGTTTGGTGTATTTCTGTAGTACTTTGCGGTTCCAAATTGGAAGTTACCGGAATCTATATATCTCCATGTCTCATCCGATACAAATTTATAGAAAGGGCTATTATCAAGTGGTGCAAAATCAGAGAGTGTCACTGCGGGAACAGGGCGGTAGTCTATCGGTCGTGGCGGCTTCTCGGAAATGTCATCTAGGTATTTTCCGATGAAAGCCGTATAATCGGACAATTCATCATCAGTAAGGCGGCTACTGTATGCAGTCGCATGCAGTAGAACGGAGACTTTGTAACGGTATAAATGGAAACCTCTATCTTTTTCGAAAACCTCTCTATACTTCAAGATGCGAATCCCTTTTTGGTGAAAATAAGATTTATCGACATAATAGTTTGTATAGGTTCTTAACAGAAAAGACCTGCTTCACGATGCTCTTGTCACGCCTCATGTGATCGCCAAGAGTGCAAGGGCGCACCACACCCGCATAGAAACTGAAAATGGCTGCGTGAATTCTACCGTGAAGCTCCGTTTAGAATTGGGGGATTAGCATTTGCCGCAGTCTTGAAAAGTCGGTAGTCGAATCTTCCCCCCGTTTTTAAGAACAAAACATGTACGAACCTAGTTATCAAGACTTATGTTGCGGTGAGCCTCTGTTGTGTTCTTTCTGCTTTCTCATGTTTTATTTTCCCCGCTCATCCCCACCCCATTTTCCTAACCTATACTGGCCTTGTTCCGCGATGAACCGGAAAACATTCTGGTTTTGAGGCTGAACCGGCGCCGGTTGCGAGAGAAAGACGTCACTCTCATATTTCGGGGTCTGATAGGCGAAGTCCTCTGGCCGGGACCGGGGGAGAGATAGAGTCTGGTTTGTGGTGGGCCGTTCTATTTCTCCGAAACGAATTGGCTGAAGGACACGCTCTGACAGGCATAAACCGCTGAAGCGGGGCACTGATAAGTGTCTTTATTTTCCACAGGCGGCCAATTTTCAGTGCCCCGTTGCAATGCCCATCGAGCTGAAAAAAGGCTGATGGAAAAAGAAATGAAGCTCACAACACGGTCGCAGCTGCGTCGCGTGATAGGAAAGGTGTGTTCAAATGGGTCTTTATGAAATGTACGTCCTTGCTACTGGTGCAGATACTGCCCTGATGAGGAGAAGGCTGGCACGATCTCTTTATGCCAGGGCAAGGCTTCGAAATCGGAAGCTCAAGAAGCAGTATTTACACAACCATAAGGAGAGTTTTTGATGCGATGGCCGATAGGAAGAGGGCAGGCCAGCTGTGATCTGGGCGGCTTCCGTAAACATATATTTATATAACAAACAATGCAAAACATATAAAATATATGCGCTGATGGATTGTATATTTTTGGCTGAAGGCGGATGAGAATCTGCGGGCAGCTGATTTTAGTGACCTGCAATTTGCGGATTGCGGGCTAACTGCGCATAAATATATGAGTTTTGTGTTGAATTTGCTGATTTGAATGGGGAATTGTTATGCGCGGAAACTATATGAGCTGGATGGATTTGATTGGAATGGAGTTCAGATTTGGGCGGCAGTCGATTACAATAACAATATCATGATATTGTTATTGTAATCGACTGCCGCCCAAATCTGAACTCCATTCCAATCAAATCCATCCA
>Ga0209070_100082_pt1 | contig 141860 bp, 139 predicted proteins | sample SynthPrep_5_END__FD_187205 | JGI IMG/M metagenome (GOLD analysis project Ga0209070, IMG submission 187205) | Synthetic microbial communities from Ohio, USA - SynthPrep_5_END_DS10_MetaG (SPAdes) (version 2) | ecosystem: Engineered > Bioreactor > Aerobic > Activated sludge | place: USA: Ohio... | reverse complement strand
CCTGCGCAAATCCTCGATTGACGAGTTGCCGCAGCTTTTCAACGTGCTTTACGGCGACCTTTCTCTGGTCGGACCACGCCCCCACGCGGTCCATGCCCAGACGGGCGATCTGAAATATACCGAAGTAGTGGAGCATTATTTCGCACGCCACAAGGTCAAGCCCGGCGTTACCGGCTGGGCGCAGATCAATGGTTGGCGCGGTGAAATCGACCATGGCGACAAGATCAAGTTCCGCACGGAATACGATCTTTATTACATCGAGAACTGGTCGCTGTTCTTCGATCTCAAGATCCTGTTCCTGACGCCGATACGCCTGCTCAAATCGGAAAACGCCTATTGACCCACACCGGCTACCAGCACGCACCGGACTTCGACGCGCCACTTGCCGCCATGCGGCTGGTCGGCGCGTTCTTCATTGCTTTCGGCGTGTTTCTTTCCGGTTTCGTGATCTCGGAGCCGGCGCCATACGAGCTGATGATGGTGGGACAGGTGGCGATCTGGTTCCTGCTCGGCCTGCGGCTTTCGCGCACCGTGGTGCTGCTTCTGTGCATGCTGCTTGCTTTCAACGTCGGCGGTTATCTTTCGCTCACCACCATGGCCGATCTGGACGAGGGGCCGCTTTATCTGGCCGTATCAACCTTTCTGGCGCTGACTTCGGTTTTTTATGCGGCGATCATCGAGGACAAGCACCAGCGGCTGCTCCTGATTTTCCGGGCCTGGCTCGCAGCCGCGCTGATTACCTCCCTGCTCGGCATTATCGGATATTTCCACGCCATTCCCGGTTTCGAGGTCTTCACCCTTTACGATCGCGCCAAGGGCGCTTTTCAGGACCCCAACGTCTTCGGTCCCTTTCTGGTGACACCGTCGCTTTACCTGATCTACGGCCTGCTGACCGGCAAGGCGATGCATGCGCCGTGGCGGATTATCGGCCTGCTCATCCTGTCGCTCGGCGTCTTCCTGTCGTTTTCGCGCGCGGCGTGGGGCCTGTTCCTGTTTTCGGCGGTCCTTCTGGTTTTCGTCATGCTGCTGAAGGAGCGCACCGCCGCGTTCCGTCTGAAAATCCTCGTGCTGTTTCTTGTCGCCGTCGCCTTGATGGTTGCGGCCGTCATCATCGCGCTGCAGTTCAAGCAGGTGGCGGATCTGTTCTCCAGTCGCGCCTCGGCGGTGCAATCCTATGATGGCGGCCATCTCGGGCGTTTTGCCCGCCATTATCTCGGCTTCCTGATGGCGATGGATCATCCGCTTGGGATCGGGCCGCTGGTCTTCGACAATATCTTTCCCGCTGCCGAACATAATATCTGGCTGAAAAGCCTGACCACGCATGGCTGGTTCGGTTTCGTGATCTATCTCACGCTGATCTGCTGGACCATCGCCGCCGGCTTCCGGCACCTCTTGCGCCAGCGGCCGTGGCAGCCATTCCTGATCATTGCCTGGGTGACCTTCGTCGGTCATGTGATGATCGGCGCCGTCATCGATACCGACCACTGGCGGCATTTCTTCCTGCTGCTCGGCATATTGTGGGGATGCATGGCGCTCGAAAAACGTGAAAGCCTGCGCCGTCGCAGAAGCAATTCCTAAAATACTTACCGTTACGGAACCCTGCGCTATTTCATGCGTTTAGCCCCCGATTATGTTGTCAAACGGGGAGACATCTTATGACGCAGACCAATAATCTCTATCTCATCATCGGCGCACTTCTGGTGGTCCTTGTCGGCCTTGGAGCCTATGTCTGGCACGAGGAAAGCAAGCCGAAAGGGATCGAGATGAACATCGGCCCGAACGGCGTTTCCGTTCAGGAAAATTAAGACGTAAGCGTCGCGCAAAGTCCGGCCATTAGACCGGGTGCAATCCAAGCCAGAAACGGCGCGGAATGCACCCGGTCTTCTTATGAGAGAGGACGAAAAGGCGGGATCGAGGATCCATGCCGAGCCGGTTCGGTACGAATGATGCGTATCGGGGCCGATCATGGAACAGTTAGAAAAATGGTCTCCTCCATCGACCTTTCCACACGCCTCACCGCCACCAAACTGGCCCTCAAGGCCATCAGGGAGCAGGAAGACAATTCCGCGGCGACCTCTTCTTCCTCGTCGCCAAGGACGGCACTGCTGGCCTCCTACGGAGTCGACACATCATCCTCCTCCACCAATACCAGGCTGACGCAGCTTCTGGCGCAATATGGGCAGGCCTCCGGCGACGATACGAAAACCGACGATACGGACACACAGGTGTCTTCCGGTGACATTACCCAGGCCGATTTCATGAAGAACCTGAAAGAGACCCTGGAAGAACTGTCCAAGGACGCGGACAAGGCTGCACAGGCCAAGGCGATGCTCGAAGCGCTTAAAGAGGGAACGCTAACCGTCTCCGATCCGGCGGAAGGGGCACAGATCAAAGCCTGGGATGTCGAGACCGACAAAAAAACCACCTCGAAACCGGCAACCGAAATCGCCACCACGGGCTGGAGCGACTTTCTGAAAGATCATCTCAAACGCGACGGCTCGGCCTATGCCAAGAGTTCTGGTGGCGCCTATGTTGATCGCATTTCCGGGGATAGTGCATTTTTTGGCAGCGTCGGCAGCCGTTATTATTATCTGACCTGGCCTCAGGCGAAAAACGGCACGCTGACGCTATAAGCAGCCGCTTCCAGATTACCTCAAGAAATGGCTGCGGCATGGATCATGCCGCAGCGTTTTTCTCGTTCTGCCCGCTCAGGCGGCGGGCTGTTCGGTTCCGCCGGACAGGGCCTTTTGCAGTTGCGCTTCCTGCTCTGGCGAAAGCGATGTCTTGATGACGCGTCCGCGCAGCCCTTCCAGTTCCGCCAGCACCTTTTCCGGCTGTACCTTGCGGATCAGCACGAACAGCGCAGACGAACCGTTGGGAATGGTCTCGCCAAGCGATTTGATGAAATCGTCATCGATGCCAAAATCCGTCAGCGAACCCGCAAGCGCGCCCGTACCCGCGCCAATGGCGCCGCCGATCGCAAATCCCGCCAGCGGATTGAGGAACAGCAGGCCAACAAGGCCACCCCAGAGACCACCGGAAAGGAAGCCGGAGCTCGCGCCAAGCGCCGTCAGATTGACGCTCTGTTTCAGATGCACCTTGCCGTTTTCATCTCGAACCACGACCACGGCGTCTTCCAGATCGACCAGATACTCCTTTTTCAGGCTGGCAAGCTTCAGAAGGACGCGGTCGGCCTCTTCCGTTCCATCAAAACCAACAACGACGAGTTCAGACATATTTATCTCCCTGAGTTTCAGTTCCGCTGGGTTTGAACGCCGAAAACTACGGCAGGTTCCGGCCATGATGGAAAGATGATGTGTCAGGCATTTGACGCGGCACGCAATAATAAGCGGCGCCGTGCAGTCCCCTTCCCCGCCGACCCACATCCTTTGTTCCTTTTTTTGAGAAAAGGCGATTTTCCGCTTGCGCCCTAACAGGCTTATATATAAACGGCTTTCAGGTTCGGAGCGTAGCGCAGCCCGGTAGCGCACTTGACTGGGGGTCAAGGGGTCGTGGGTTCGAATCCCGCCGCTCCGACCATAAAAATCAGATAGATAGCCAGTTCCCCCAGAGCTGGCTATATTTGTTTTAGCCACATTGTAGCCAGCGGGTCCCCCGAGCAACTGCGCGTTAGCTTTGCGCGGTGTTTGGTTCTCCCCCGCCCTGACGGCGCGCACTTGACTTGCAGGAGGCTGATGGATTGAACGCTGACCAAATTTGTTCTTACCGCCATCGCCGTCTTTCTAACGGTTACCGCGTTCAAGGACACCCCCAGCACCCTGACGAAGCCTGAGCCTGAAGGACATTGACATGGCGAAGAAATCAAAAATCGAACACTCTGAATTCTCAGGCGAATTCGAAGATGACGGCGTCACGGTCCTCGTCGATATTTACCGATCCGCCGGCACACAGCAGGATTGGAAGCTGGAGGTCATAAGCGAAAATGACCTTGTCACCACCTGGGACGAGCCTTTCGCCACCGACAAAGACGCATGGGAAGAATTTCTTGCCACGTGCGAAAAGGACGGCATTCGCAGCTTTCTTGAAGACGAGGATCCCGCAGTCCATTAGGGTCAGGCCCGCGGTATTCACCACACTGAGGAGAACAAAAAGCTTTCGGCGTTAGCGTCGGTCGCAATTGTTGCTTCGTCATGGAATGGTGACTTGCCCCTCAAGCCTATCAAAAGCAAAGATTGCCCATCGTTGTGGCTACGGGAATCCATTCGTGGCCCTGGCGGTATAAGCCAACGCACAGCGATGACCGCAACGCGGCTGAAGCGATCAGAATAATTCTCGAGCGGCAGTTGCTGGGAAATTGCATTTTCGGCAAGCGCCTTGGCGTAATTTTTGACGATACTGCCGCAACCTGCCTGGATGCGGATCGCTCAACACACCTCCGAAAGCGCATCCGAGTTTCCCTCGGAAAGCGTGAGATTCGGACCATCAAGCAGGTGATTTTAGACAAAGTGGCTCGTGGCCTTGCCCTGTGGCGCGAATTGCGGCCGCATCACTGGATATCGGCCCGGCTAACCTCAGGCGTCAGGAGTGTGTCCGGCGGGCGTTTACGATCCGCTGGTTTCTTTTTCCTTCTTCGCCTGATCGTGATGCCACTTGATGGCGAAGTACATGCCTGTACCCAATACGATAATCTTGAACGGGAAGAAGACTATAGGGAATAAATCCACCCAATTCCAATCCGTCATTTTGAATATTTCCAGTCTATTACTTGACATAATCTCCCGCAGGTAGAGCTACGTCAAAACTGCTGCCTCAGCAACTTCATTCATGCACTAAAGCACGGTCTTTTTGACGCAGCCCCGCCCCTCACCCGGGGCCCTTGCATCATGTCTCAGCGGTCCCCCGCCGTTTGGCGATCATCAGCCGTCTGAGTTCCTTCCTGTATCGAGGAATGCGGTTCTAATGAACAGGTTCGCGATTTGCTCTTTGTCATGCCACTCGCCTTTCACTAAAGAAAACGACGGCCGTATTGCTTTGTTGACTCTCCGCTAAAATTAGAACATTTAGTGAACAAAAGAGAGGTCGCTAATATGTCCGATGCTGCAAAATCCACCCCTGTACGGCCCGACGACATAGCCGGATACGTCATCCAGTGTCACGATGGCGATGCGAGAGCGGCGGTTGAAACGCTGCTTGGTGAAATCGAACATTTACAGGAACAGCTTTCCCTTGCGGTTGCCATCATGGGCAAAGGATATACGCGTGGCTGGACGCCGGATATGGCAGGCGATTGAGTCGGCTGTTTGCCGTTGGATGCGGGCTACCGGGCGAGGAGACCTTACCTTTGACGGACCCATGCCGTTGATGTGAGTGCAGCGCGCACCTGCCAGCATCGCTCTCCAGCAAGATATCTCCGACAGATCGTGCGTTGCCGGTCAAGTCGATTACAGACCGGATCCTGGTCCCGCTTTCCCACCACTCCGCCGCTGTCATGGCCTTGCCACTTCAGCGCGCCCTGCACCGAGAATCGCGCCCAGCCTGACCGCATCGGCAATCAAGATGGAACGCAAATCCCCTTGCCGGGAACGATCCATGATTTACGCAGGATTGGCCTGAAGCGCCCTCAGAACTCGTTCGACGCGATGGCGAAGTCGTCGGTGACTGGCATGTGCTCCACATTCTCCCAGGTTCTGTCCATGGCATAGGTTGCCGAGAGATAGGGGATGCCGATGTGGCCGTAACGCACCGAAAGCTGGCTTTCCGCCTCCTTTTCGCCGAGACGCGCAACGCGGCTGAGATAAAGAGCGGTGGCGAGGCCCGTGCGGTCAGCGCCGGCCTTGCAGTGGATGAGGATAGGTTTCGGCGCATCGCGCATGATCGCAACGAGCTGGTTGACCTGGTCCATGTTGAGTTCCTGGCTGGCCGACATGCCGAAATCGATGTGCTTCAGCCCAAGCTCGCGTGCTGTTTCGACCTCACCCCGGTACCAGGCCTGGGATTCATTCGGTCCGCGCAGGTTGATAACCGTCTTGATGCCGTGATCTTTGGTGTAGCGCACAAGCTCTTCATTGCTCGGCTGGTTGGAGCGATAAAGCTGACCGGCCACGACCTCGTGAAAATTGCCGAGAAGCTGGATGGCGTAGAGATATCCGCCTGCCGCAAGCACAACAAAGCCCATGCCCCCAAAGGAGCACTTCCAAAATCTTCGCATAATAAAACGGTTCCCTTACTCGACAAGAGAACCGATACAGACGGATTCTGACAGCAAGCTGAAAGTTATGCGACAGTATTGTAAGAGTAGAAAAATTGCGTTCGATCAACGCACGAAAACGTAAACCGCATAGACCGCGATGAGCGCCGCGGCTGCCGCTGCCGTGATGACGCCGAGGCGTTTTTCGATGAAATGGCGCACTGAATCACCGTATCTCTGCAGCAATCCGGCAAGGATGAAAAAGCGGGCGCCACGTGTGACGACGGCTGAAAGAATGAACAGGCCAAGGCTGATATTGGCCGCGCCTGATAGGATCGTCACCACCTTGATCGGCGGCAGGTGCGCAAGCCCCGATGTCACCAGCAGGAGCACGATGGTTTCGTAGTCCACCGAGTTCTTCAGGTGCTCGAAACTGTCGAGCTTGCCGTAAAATTCAAGAATGGGCCGCGCGATGCTCTCGAAAGCATAATGGCCGAGAAACCAGCCGGCGATGCCGCCGAGGACCGAGGCGACAGTCGCCACAAACGCATAAAACATCGCCTTTTTCGGCTTGGCCAACACCATGGGCAGGAAAAGCACATCCGCGGGCACGACGAAGACGGAGCTTTCCACAAAAGCGACGATCGCCAGCCACCATACGGCGGTTTTGCGCGCCGCAAGCGCCATTGTCCAGGCATAGATGTTTTTCAGCATGTCATGTCCCCGGGGAAGAGTGTGGAGAAAAGTCAAGGCGGGAGCGCCGAGGCATCTCAGCAGTGATTTACGCGATTTACGACGGCGCGCAGCGGACCGAGAAGAGCCAGCGCCGCAGCAGGATTAGACACAACGCAAGAGAATGGCAAATGTTGGAAGAATTATTTTTGCATCGCAAAAAATGGGAAATACCAGCGATTCCAGCCCACACCGATACTCGGTTGCTGCGATGCGAAATTTCATCCTGCGGTAGATAAACTCGCCTTTTTGCTGTAGAATAAGAGATGTAAGAAGTGGAGGAAGTTATCATGGACTATGTAAACTTCATTACGTCGATCAACCCGGTGATACTCGCCATCCTGCTGGTGGTTCTTCTCGCCGGTGCCTATAGCCACTGGGTTTCGCACTAATAAAGCGAAAGATACGACGAACCATGACCATGCCGGTTTCTATCGGCGATAGGCATGTGGCCTGATGAATGTTATCAAACCCGGAGTTAAAACAACTTCCGGGAAGCGGCATGACGAACGAATTCGCATTCACTGATACGTCTGAAAAGCTCAGCACCACGCTGGAGAAGCTTATAGGCAAATTGCAGGGCCAGACGATCACGTTGCGCGAACTGATGGAAGCGATCGGCGAACAGGGCCTGTTGCTCATCTGCGCAATTGCGTCCCTGCCCTTTCTCATTCCGGTCTCCATTCCCGGCGTCAGCACGGTGTTCGGCGCGGCAATCATCCTCGTCAGCCTCGCAATCACGCTGAACCGCCTGCCATGGCTGCCGGCCAAGATTCTCGACCGGCAGATGGAGACGGCAAAACTAGTGCCGGCGCTTCAAAAAGGTGTCGCCATCGTTTCCAAGCTTGATGGTTTTATTCGTCCGCGTGTACCGGCGCTCACCACCGGCATCGTCGCCAACAGAATAAACGGCCTGGCGCTGATGACTGCGGGCGTATTGCTGATGATGCCGCTTGGCTTCATTCCCTTTTCCAACACCCTGCCCGGCGTCGCCATCCTGCTTTTATCCGCAGGCATGATTCAGAGAGACGGCGTGACCGTGCTGGGTGGCTATCTGTTTCTCGGCCTGACGGCGATTTATTTCGCAGCGCTTGCCTATGCCGCCTTCTGGGCCGGACAGGGCATCAGCAGCTCGATCGGCGGATAAGCGCCTACCGATCCCTGTCACGGGCTTCGCGGCGGTTCTGTCGCGACGCCCACCAGACCGCAAGCCTTCGCCGCCTGCGGCGCACCGCCGGCAGATCGTGCGAGAGTACGACAAGACCGAGCGGAATCATCCAGAAACCGAGAACGGGCAAAAACCCCAACGTTCCGCCAACCACCAGAGCGGAGCCGGTGGCGATCCTGCCAACCCGCGAACGCGGCATGGCAAGGCTCCATTTTCCGACATGGAGGCGACCCGTTTTGTGGTTCATTCCGAATTTCATTCCATCCTGCCCTTCAGCGTCTGGCCTGTGGATAATTTTTTGACCTTCAATAAGCCCGGAAAATCGGGACTTCAGAGGGATAAAACAAGAGGAATGCGTTTTTTTTGAAAAAACCGCTTGGCAAATCGGAAAAGCATTTGTATTACCCCGCTCACACCGCGCCAAGCAGCGCACGTTCCCTGGTAGCTCAGCGGTAGAGCATTCGACTGTTAATCGACAGGTCGCCGGTTCGAATCCGGCCCGGGGAGCCATTTCTCTCAAAAACATGTTTTGAAGAGCGAAGTGCAGCTGCATTCGCCCGATCCGGTTCGTGGCATTTTTCGCTCACCTGACGAGTGGGCCTTCCGGCAATCAGGTCTTCTTGACTGCGCGCTTCGTTGCCTTTGCAGCGTTGGTGAGCGCCGGCGGATCGCTGGCCGGGAAACTTTCTTCAAGGCTTTCCGTGAGATCGTCGACTTTGTCCTTGCCCGTCGACTTCTGCTCCTTCTCAAGCGACTTTACCGCCGGGGATTTGGCCTTTGCTGCCGGAGCCTTCTTCGCTGGCGTTTTCTTCGCGGGCGCTTTGTCGGTCGATGTCTTGTTCGTCGATGTCTTGGCGGCAGCGGATTTTTTCACGCCGGCCTTATCCGCAGTCTTTGCGGCACCGGCGGAAACTTCCCGTTCAGCCTCGATCCAGTGGCGCTCATGATGCCCGTCAGGCTTGCCTTCCTTCTCCCATATTGCGCGCGCTTTTTCACGGATTGCGGCTTCGCGATCATGGCTCATAACGGGCCTCCCTCTTTGCGTTGCACCGGTTTTGATTGTGCCACTGAAAAAACAGAAAAAGCCAGACTTTGTTCCTCACAGACCGATCGCGATCGAGCATTTCTTCGAAAAAGGGAACCGTCATGGATGCGGGATCGTTTGCTCCGCGGAAACCCCGCAGGAGAATTATTCATGAGCACCCCGAAAAAACCGCAGAACGAACCGCTCGATATTCGCGACGAGGATGTGGCGCGTTTCGAAACCGACAGCGAACTCAAATCCAAGGACAGTGAGATTTATCCGGATGAGACGATGAACCTGCGCGCCCGACGGCAGGCTGCGCGCCAGCATGAGGATGCCTTCATCGTTGCCACCGACCTGGAGGACGATGACCAGCGCGACGCCGCTCCCGGTACCAGGGAGCAGCCATAGGCCCCTTAAAAACGGATAAGGCGGGTCATGGCCCGCCTTTATAAGAATAAATGATGTCCTGGTCTTCAACGGCGAACGGAGACGATGGCCTTGCGGTTGAAATTGGATACCTGCACACGGCCAGACTGGTTGCCGCCGAGGATCTGGGCGGTCTTGCCGCTCATGCTCTTCAAAATCCCGGCATGATAACCGCGGCCGTTGCGGATGACGACGATATCGCCGGGCTTGGCTTGGCCGACGGGAACGGCGTAACCGAAAGACGTCCAGGATTTCGCAAATCCGTAGGATTTCGGAGATTGTCGGCCGGCCTTGCTGGCGACGGCATGCAGGAAAAGGCCACACCAGGGGGTGCTGCGGGGGTTTGCCCCAAGAATATTCTTCAGGCTCTTGTTGTTTTTGGACTCATGCAGCCCGGTGTATTTTTCTGCCTGGTTCAGCATGCCGGCAGAAGCCGGCGCCACGACTGTAAAAGCCAAGGCAGCGGATAGAATTAACGCGGATACTCTCAAACGTCTCGCCCTTATGTTGGAGGGCGTCCGTGTATTGTGACAATTTAGCGACAATTTGACGAGAAATGGGCAGAAATCAGACGCCTATTCATGCGGCCTGATCTGTCATTGCTTCAAAACAGGCTGCCCTGCGCCTCATCGGCACGGTTGCGACCGGCATTTTCGAGGTCCAGCATGCGCAATTTGGTGGTGGTTCCGCCCGGCGCGGAGACGCCGCCCAGCCGACCGCCGGCCGCCAGAACGCGGTGGCAGGGAATGATCAGCGGCACCGGGTTTTTCGCCATCGCCTGCCCGACATCCCGGGCCTTTTCCATGCCGAGACCGAGGGTCTTTACGATGCCGCCATAGGTCGTCGTGTCGCCCCAGCCGATCTGCCGCGCAACCTCGTAAACATCGAGAAAAAACCGTTCCTGCCCGGCGAGATCCAGTTCGACAGGGGTAAAATCGATCGCCTCGCCACTGAAATAACGGGTGATCATCGCGATGACCTCACGCGTGCGTGTGTCGGGAACCGCAATCGTTGACGACGGAAAACGTTTAAGGAGAAGCTTTTCGGTTTCCCCTGCGTCAGCACCGGGTAATTGCAGACGGGCGATGCCGCGCCCTGCCCATGCAAGGCCGCAATGGCCGAGCGCGGTTGGAAAAACAATATAGCCATAGTGGTTGGTCATCGCATTCATTCATCCGCTTCGGGCGCACACGATGCCATATCCTGCGTCCGAAACAACCCGTTTCCTGATTGTGAAAAAACAAGGCCACCCGGTTCGGCGGATGGCCTTTTCCATGCCAGTCCTGAAAAACAGCTCAGGATGCGATTTTATTCTGCGTCTCCGCCCTGTCCTCCATCAGGCATTGCGCCTGCCGGCTGGCCGCAACGAAGGCCGTGCGGGCGATTTCACCCGCCACGTCACCCATCAGCGAGGCGCGGCACAGACGCAGCGCCTGCTCGTGCGCCTTGTCGCCGCGTTCGGGCCATTCGTGCTGGAGAAAATCGAAGGCTTCGTAAACGCCGTTGAAAATCCGGGGAGCACCGTTTTCAAGGGAGATGGTAACGGGCTTTTCCCACTTAACGTCTTTCAGCAACATTGATTGCACTTCCATGCTCTATTAACCCGCGACAAACGCCGGCTCCTCCAGTTGGTTCCCTTCACCTGCCGTTTCAAGGGCGAAAAAATAACCCTCGATAAACCATGTGCCCCATCTTTCCATTCTAGCCGATTTGCGGAACAAAGCGTTTCAACACTCGTTCAAGCCGAAGTGAACCGGGTTCTTTCATGCCGATAACAGCCTCCCCCGTCATCGTCTGGTTCCGCAAGGATTTGCGCCTTTCGGACAATCTTGCCCTTCTCGCAGCTGTGGATCACGGCGGCCCCGTCATCCCCGTCTATGTCAGGGAAAAATCCTCTGGCCCGCTGGGCGGTGCGCAGGAGTGGTGGCTTCACCATTCGCTGGCCTCGCTTTCCGCCGCGCTGGAAAAAACCGGCAACCGCCTTCTGCTTTTAAGTGGTGATGCCGAAAGGACGCTGCGGCAGTTGATATCGGAAACCGGCGCAGACGCGGTATTCTGGGATCGTCGGTATGATCCGGTCGGCATGGCCACGGACAAGGCGTTGAAACAGACGCTGCGCAACGATGGCCTGACAGTCCGCAGCTTTTCCGGCCACCTGCTGCATGAGCCATCGCGGGTGCAAACGAAATCCGGCGGCCCCTACCGGGTCTATACGCCCTTCTGGCGGGCGCTGGAGAGTGGCGAGGAGCCGCATACCCCTGCGGAGGCGCCAAAGAGCCTGAAGGCGCCGAAGACATGGCCGACATCTGAAAAACTCGATGACTGGAAGCTGTTGCCGCTCAAGCCGGACTGGGCGAAGCACTTCAGCGACGTCTGGGCACCCGGCGAAGACGGCGCGCAGGAGAAACTCGACGACTTCATCGATGGCGCCCTGAAGGGCTATGAAGAAGGCCGCGATTTTCCGGCAAGGGACGCGACCTCGATGCTTGCACCGCATCTGGCCTTGGGGGAAATATCGCCCGCCACCGTCTGGCACGCGACGAAGGGGCTTTCCCGCCACATCGCCTCAAACGATATCAGCCGTTTTCGCAAGGAAATCGTCTGGCGGGAGTTCTGCTATCACCTGCTATTTCATTTCCCCGAACTGGACGAGAAGAACTGGAACGACAGTTTCGACGCCTTCCCCTGGCGGGACGACGAGAGGTCCTTCAAGGCCTGGACGCGCGGCATGACGGGATATCCGATTGTCGATGCCGGGATGCGACAATTGTGGCAACACGGCACCATGCACAACCGGGTGCGTATGATCGTAGCGTCCTTCCTCATCAAACACCTGCTGATCGACTGGCGGAAGGGCGAGAAATGGTTCCGCGATACGCTTGTCGATGCCGATCCGGCCTCCAACGCCGCCAACTGGCAATGGGTGGCGGGTTCGGGGGCGGATGCCTCGCCGTTTTTCCGCATCTTCAATCCCATACTACAGGGTGAGAAATTTGACGGTGATGGCGATTATGTGCGCCGTTTCGTGCCGGAGCTTGAAAAGCTCGAGCGGAAATACATCCACAAGCCATTCGAAGCGCCGAAGGAGGTGTTGAAAAAGGCGGGCATCGAGCTTGGCGAAACCTATCCGCTGCCGATCGTCGATCATGCAAAGGCACGCGAAAGAGCGCTTGCCGCCTATGCTGCGGTGAAGAACAACGCATAAAATTGGGTATCGGCAAAATTTTGCGTGGCTAAGCCAAAGCCGGGAAGATAATTTCTTGCCTTGAGGCGGTTGTAACGGGACATAACGGCACCTAATTTCCGCTCAGACAAGAAGGCTCAATCATGACCATTCATCCCTCTGCGCTCAGTGCTATCGGCAATACGCCGCTCATCCGTCTGAAGGCCGCCTCTGAAGCGACGGGGTGCGAAATCCTCGGCAAGGCGGAATTCCTCAATCCCGGCCAGTCGGTGAAGGATCGCGCCGCCCTTTACATCATCCGCGACGCCGAACGGCGCGGGCAGCTGCGCCCCGGCGGCACCATCGTGGAAGGCACGGCCGGCAATACCGGCATCGGCCTGTCACTGGTCGCCAATGCACTCGGTTACAAGACGGTGATCGTCATTCCCGAGACGCAGAGCCAGGAAAAGAAGGACGCGCTGAAGCTTCTCGGCGCCAAGCTGGTCGAAGTTCCGGCAGCGCCCTATTCCAACCCGAACAATTACGTCAAGGTCTCCGGCCGGCTGGCGAAACAGCTTGCCGCGACGGATGAGAACGGCGCGATCTGGGCCAACCAGTTCGACAATATCGCCAACCGTCAGGCCCATATCGAGACGACTGCACCCGAAATCTGGGACCAGACGGATGGCAAGGTGGATGGTTTCATTTGCTCGGTCGGCTCAGGCGGAACGCTGGCGGGCGTGGCCGACGGTCTGCGCGATTTCAATCCTGACATCAAGATCGGCCTTGCCGACCCTGAAGGTGCCGCGCTTTACGAGTTTTACAAGCACGGTGTCCTGAAATCCGAAGGTTCCTCCATCACCGAAGGCATTGGGCAGGGCCGTATCACCGCCAATCTGGAAGGTTTTACGCCCGACTTTTCCTATCGTATTTCGGATGCGGAAGCGCTTCCGGTGCTGTTCGATCTGGTGACGAAAGAGGGACTTTGCCTTGGCGGCTCCTCCGGCATCAACATTGCCGGCGCAATCCGCCTTGCCCGCGAGCTTGGTCCGGGGCATACAATCGTGACGATACTATGCGACTACGGTAATCGTTATCAGTCGAAGCTGTTCAATCCGGATTTCCTGCGCTCCAAGGGGTTGCCGATTCCGCAGTGGCTGGCGACGAAAAGCGAGATTGCGGTTCCGTACGAAACCGTTTGAGGACATGCCGAAATGCCTGTGAATGCCCTGTTCCGTGACGATTTTTATCTTTCCACCGTAGAAGCGATCGTCACGGCGGTGCATGAGGATGGCGGCATAGAATTCGACCAGACCTGCTTTTATGCGACGTCCGGCGGCCAGCCCGGCGATAGCGGCTTTCTCGAGCGGGCTGATGGGTCGCGTATCGAACTCGGCGTCACCAAAAACGGCGCCGACAAGAGCGTCATCATCCATGTGCCGCTCGAAGGCCAGCCTTCTCCTGAAGTCGGCGAGAAGCTGACCCTGCATGTGGACTGGCCGCGCCGCTACAAGCTGATGCGCATGCACACGGCCTGCCACCTGCTCTCCGTTGTCTGCCAGTGGCCGATCACCGGCGCGGCGGTCGGTGAAGACGAATCGCGTGTCGATTTCGACATGTCGGAAACCATCGACAAGGATGAGGTGACGGCAAAGCTGATGGCGCTGGTGAAAGCCAACCATCCGGTCTTCCTGCAATGGATCACCGATGAGGAACTTCAGGCCAATCCGGGCATCGTCAAATCCAAGAATGTGCGCCCGCCGATGGGCCTTGGCCGGGTCAGCCTCGTCTGCATCGGCGAAAATTCCAGCATCGACAGCCAGCCCTGCGGCGGCACCCATGTTTCCGAAACGCAGGAAGTGGGCGATATTCACATTGCCAAGATAGAAAAGAAGGGCAAGGAGAACAGGCGGTTCCGCATTCGTTTCGGCGCGCCTGAAGCTGTTGCCTGAGATCGGGAGAAACATCGTGAGCACGGATAAGAGCCGTTTCGTCGTTTCGGCGGACTGGGTGGAAAAACAGCTTGGCACAGCCCGGTTTCGTCTCGTTGATGCCTCGTGGTATCTGCCGGCGCACAAGCGCAATGGCGCGGAAGAATTCGCGGCCGGCCATCTGCCCGGCGCTGTCTTCTTCGATCAGGACAAGATCGCCGATCATACCACCGGACTGCCGCACTCCCTGCCCTCACCGGAGTTCTTTGCGCAGGAGGCCGGCGAGCTTGGTCTAAGCGAGAATGATACGATCGTGGTCTATGACGGCCCCGGTTTCTTTTCCGCACCGCGCGTGTGGTGGATGCTGCGGGTGATGGGCGTGCGCAAGGCCTATGTGCTGGATGGCGGCCTTGATGGCTGGAAGCGCGAAGGCCGGCCGCTTGAAACCGGCACGCCGGAGATCGAACCCGCGACCTTTACACCTGACTTCAACGAGAAACGCGTGACATCGCTATCGACCATGCGCGGCATCGTCGATAGCGGCAATAAGCAGATTGCCGATGCCCGTGGCGCGGGGCGTTTCACCGGTGATGAGGCCGAACCGCGTGCCGGCATGCGCTCTGGCCATATGCCCGGCGCGCGCAGCCTGCCAGCGACAGCATTTTCGGAGAACGGCCACTTCAAGGACCTGACCGCGATCCGCAAGATGGTGACTGACGCCGGCATCGATCTTGGCAAGCCGGTCGTGACGAGCTGTGGCTCGGGCGTTACCGCTGCCGTCATTACGCTGGCGCTGGAATCCCTCGGCCATCAGGATAATTCGCTCTATGACGGTTCCTGGTCGGAATGGGGCGGTCTGGAAGACACGCCTATCGCCACCGGCCCCGCCGAGCCTGTTCCCGTTGTATCGCATGGGCCTTTGAAGGCGCATGTGACGCAGCTGGAAATGACGACGCCGCCGAAGGTCAGCCTGCCGATCCCCGTCAACATCCAGACGGCACTGATGCGCGTCACCGATATTCCCCTGCACTTTTATCGCTATCTTTACTGGCGGGTGGGGAAACGCTGGCATTGGCAGAAACGCATGCGCATGAGCGATGCGGAACTGTCAGCCGTCCTCAAGGACCCCAAGAATAGCGTTACAGTTCTTTACATGAACGGTGCGCCCGCCGGTTTCTTCGAACTGAACAAGGCGAGCGACGAGGTGACCGAGCTTTCCTATTTCGGCCTGCTCGAAGAAGCGATCGGGGCTGGCGTCGGCAAGTGGTTCCTGTTGCAGGCACTTTACGCCGCCTGGCAGGACAATCCGAAACGGGTGACGGTGACGACCAATACGCTCGATCATCCGCGCGCGCTGCAACTTTACCAGATGATGGGCTTTTCGCCCGTCGGCACCTATGAGGCCTGGGTTGAGCCGCTGTCCGACACCGAGCTTCTGGAAATCTCGCTGCGTAATTGAGTACCGCATTGAGAGCGACGCGTGCCATTCTCCGATAAGGAGTGTCTGGTCCCCACTCCCTCATTCCTGTGCTCGTCACAGGAATCCAGTCAGCCCAAGTCCTTGGGCTGAAAGGACTCTCTCGCCGCGCAGACGCGCGTCGGCTGGATTCCTGTGACAAGCACAGGAATGAGGGTGGAGGCATCCGTGGGAGCGGCAAACTGCTCCGCGATGTCTCTGAAAATACTTAAACGGCGCAGCATTCATGCCTTGTTGATAATCAGATGCGTAGCGCCCTCGCCCGCCACGGTTCCGGTAGAGAGGTAGCCGAGCGCAGACAGGTCCATTCCCTCGAACAAATGTTCACCCTTGCCGAGAAAAACCGGGGCGATCGCCAGATGTAATTCATCGATCATGCCCGCAGCCATATATTGCCGGATGGTGGAAACACCGCCGCCGATGCGCACGTCCTTACCATCCGCCGCTGTCAGCGCCATGTCGAGCGCCGCCTCGATGCCGTCGGTCACGAAATGAAACACCGTGCCGCCCTTCATCGTGAAGGACGGGCGCGCATGGTGCGTCAAGACGAAAACCGGAACATGATAGGGCGGCTCGTCGCCCCACCAGCCCTTCCAGCTTTCATCCGGCCATGCGCCGCGCACCGGCCCGAACATGTTGCGTCCCAATATCCATGCGCCGATATTTGCGAAGCTCTTTTCGGTAAAATCCTCATCCGTACCGGTCGAGCCGCCCTCCTTTCCGAACATGCGGTGAAAGGTCCGGGTTTTGACCGCCCATTGATGCAGCGTTTCGCCGTTCACCCCCAGCGGGTTCTGGAGACTCTGGTGCGGTCCCGCGCCATATCCGTCAATCGAAATGGCGAAATTGCGAACGACAACCTTCGGCATGGCACGCTCCTCCCATTCGGCAGGGCCAGATCGCCAGCGTCCGGCAATCGACCTCAGATTTCCCGTTCCAGATTGACCGCCGTCGGAATTTGCCCACCGGCAGCGCCCTTGTCTTCCGTGACGGTGCTCAGCAGATGATCGGCAATCAGCTCCGCCTGGAATTTACCAAGCTCATAACAATAGGTGATCTCACGCTTTTCAGCCGACCAGTAGACATCAGGACGCCCGCAGGTCCTGGCCGTGAGCTTAACGTCACCCTTCAGACCGTAAGCGCCGAAACTGCGGCTGATGAGATCGAGAACCTTCGATTCCCTGATCATGATGGCGTAGGCTTCAAGCTCGGGATCGCGCGGCGGCATATAACTGACAATGAATTTGGACGGCGTCTGGCTGCGATGTGGGCTCAGAAAATTCTCCCAGGTCGAAGCGACGCGCGGATAGGCGGCGGCGCACTTGTCGAACTCGGCGTTGTCCAGCCCCATCATGGCGGCGAGATCGCCATAACCATCCTTGTCGCGGCCGACCATCAGGCAGGCCATGTTGCGGTCACGGCTTTTCTCGGGAACGAGCGCGGAAAAGACCGGTGCTTCGTGCTCGGGCAAGGTTTCCGCCTCGCGTCCGAGATACCAGCTATCGGTGGCGTTGACGAGCGCGGTATCGAGCCATTCCTCGTTGGCCTGGAGAATGAGCGTGCCCGCCAGCTGGTCGGCCGGCGCCTGCACGCTGCCGGTCTCCACGGTTCCGAAATCCGAAATCAGCATGCGCGCGCCCTCGTGATAAAGCGAGAAGATCGCGTTGCCGATGACGAAATTGACCGCCTGCTGCAACTGGTCGTCGGACAGGCCATCGAGACCGGCGGCAGTCTGTGCCTGAGCCGGGGCCGTCAACGAAACAAAAGCCAGCGGAACGGCGGCCAGAAAACGACGCAACATAAAATCAGACCTTCCGGGAACGAGGAGCGTCACTGATTCCCGATGCAAACGAGTCATGCAATGGGCTGGTTGCATCACCTGTCAAGAATCGGGTGGATAGCACTCGGTTTGGAGATCATAGCTGCAAAGAAGCAACGCCGATCCAAACCAGAAAGAACCCGCCATGACCGATCTCGTCTTTATTGCAATGCCGGCTAATGAAGCCGAAGCCTTCCGGGCAGGCGCTGCGGACGCCTATGGCAACCCGCCGGAACGGAGCGTTTCTCCTGGAGGCATGCCCTGCCGCCATTGTCTTTCCCAGATTGGTGAAGGCGAAGGAATGCTGATCCTCGCCTACCGGCCGTTTCCGTCGCTGCAGCCCTATGCGGAAACGGGACCTGTGTTTTTGCATGCCGAAGCCTGCGAGCGCTATCCGCAAACGGAGACCCTGCCGCCGATGCTGAACAGCCCGGATTATATCGTGCGCGGATATGGCGCCGACAACCGCATCGTCTATGGCACCGGCGCAGTGACGGCGACGGGCGATATCGTGTCTCGCGCACGACATCTTCTGGAGCGCGCTGACGTTGCTTATGTGCATGTCCGTTCCGCCCGCAACAATTGCTATCAGTGCCGTATCGCCAAAGCATAATCACAGCATTGTCTAGAATTTTAACCGAACAACTAAACGGGTCTCAAACTTTTACAGCTTATTATGCCCGTATCGGAAACAATTGATTTGAGCAGCAAAATGGCAAACAACCTCAATATGGCGACCCGCACCGCGCCGCGCAGCAAGACCAGGATTTTTGCGACCGTGCATTATTTCAGCCAGTCGACCAGAGCCCGCGTCCTTGATCTCTCGGCGACCGGCATGGCGCTTGAGCTTGATGGGCCTTTCGCTGCCGCCAAGGGCAGCCGGGTCAAGGTGCAGAGCGAGGATCTGGGCTTCATCGAAGGCGTCGTGCAATGGCAGCACCAGAACCGCCTCGGCCTGCAGCTGAAGCTTTCCACCAACACGCTGGCGCAGCTCTCCTCCTATTTCCGCTTCTTCCATGAAGAAGTGAAACCGACCCTTGCCCGCTGATCTTCTCTGCCTGAAAGCCGGAATGCGCTGCCCGGAAGAAGCGCATTCCCCGATGTGGAAGCGTGTGCATCGCACTCCAATGACAAAAAATTTATCAAACGGTTGAAAACGGACCTATCTGTCACCGGCTTGTCATTTTGGTGATGGACTCCTCGGCGATTGCTTCTACCCTGTCCGCTTCTCAAGACAGAGCAAGCTTCATCCGAAGGAGTTCCCATGTCGCCGCTTCTCGCTCTCCACCCCATCACCCGCCGTTCGCTGCTCGGCGGCATTGCGGCCTCTTCGGCGCTGGTGCTGCTGCACCCCTTCGCCGCCCGCGCCTCTGCCAATCAGGCGCATCTGCGCATCATGGAAACGACAGATATCCACGTCCACGTCTTTCCCTATGATTATTACGCCGACAAGCCGAACGACACGATGGGTCTGGCGCGCACTGCCTCGATCATCGGTGCCATCCGCGCCGAGGCCGGAAACTCGATGCTGGTGGATAATGGCGACTTCCTGCAGGGCAATCCGCTCGGCGATTACATCGCCTATGAGCGCGGCATGAAGGCCGGCGACAAGCACCCCGTGATCAATGCCATGAACGTGCTGGGTTATGATTGCGGCACGCTCGGCAACCACGAATTCAATTACGGCCTCGACTATATGTCGAACACGCTGGCCGGCGCCGGTTTCCCCTTCGTCTGCGCCAACCTCACCAAGGGTCAGCTGGCGTCGGACCCCAAGCAGGACGAGCTGTTCTTCAAGCCTTATATCATTCTTGAAAAGCAGATCCGCGACGGCGGGGGCGTCACCAGCCCGGTCAAGGTCGGCATCATCGGCTTCGTGCCGCCGCAGATCATGATGTGGGATTCCAAGAACCTCGAGGGCAAGGCCCAGACACGCGACATCATAGAGGCGGCCAAGGCCTGGGTTCCCGCCATGAAGGAAGAAGGCGCCGATATCGTCATCGCCCTTTCCCATTCCGGTATCGACGGCAAGGGCCAGAGCGATCGCATGGAGAACGCCTCACTTTATCTGGCGGGCGTCGAAGGCATCGACGCGATCTTTACCGGCCACCAGCATCTCGTCTTCCCCGGTCCGAAGACCTGGGACGGCATAGAGGGTGTTGATGCGGTCAAGGGCACGCTCCTGGGCAAACCGGCGGTGATGGCCGGTTTCTGGGGTTCGCATATGGGCCTCATCGACCTGCTGCTCGAAAAGGACGGCAAGAGCTGGAAGATCGTCGATTTCACCTCTGAAGCACGGCCGATCTATCACCGCGATGACAACCGCAAGATCGTTGCCGACTTCACCGACAAGCCGGAAGTCATCGCCGCCGCCAAGGCCGATCACGAGGCAGCCCTCGCCTATGTGCGCCGCCCGGTCGGCAAGACGTCTGCCCCGCTCTATTCTTATTTCGCGCTGGTGGCCGATGATCCTTCCGTGCAGATCGTCTCCAACGCCCAGACCTGGTACATCAAGGACATGCTGAAGGAAGGCCAATATAAGGACCTGCCTGTGCTTTCGGCAGCAGCCCCCTTCAAGTCCGGCGGGCGCGGCGGCGCGGATTATTATACCGATGTCCCCGCCGGTGACATTGCCATCAAGAACGTCGCCGACCTCTATCTTTACCCCAACACGGTGCAGGCGGTGCTGATCAACGGTGCGCAGGTCAAGAACTGGCTGGAAATGTCGGCTGGCATGTTCAACACGGTCGAGGCCGGCGCGAAGGATGCACCGCTGCTGAACGCCGATTTCCCGTCCTATAATTTCGACGTCATCGACGGTGTCACCTATCAGATCGACATTTCCAAGCCGGCGAAGTTCGACAAGGATGGCAAGGCGGTCAATCCCGACAGCAACCGCATCGTGAACCTTGAATTCAACGGCAAGCCGATCGATCCCGAACAGAAATTCGTGGTTGCCACCAATAATTACCGCGCCGGCGGCGGCGGCAAGTTCCCGGATATCGCCGCCGACAAGGTGATCTTCGTGGCGCCCGACACCAACCGCGACGTGATCGTGCGCTATATCATCGATCAGGGCACCATCAATCCGTCCGCGGATGCCAACTGGTCGTTTGCGCCGGTGGCCAATACCTCGGCAATCTTCGAAACCGGCCCGAAAGGCCGCCATTATGCGGCTGACATCAAGGGCGCAAAGATCGAAGATGCCGGCGACGGCGCGGAAGGTTTCGCAAAATTCCGTCTGGTTCTTTAAAGACCGCAGCCCTCCCGGCGAAACATCGCCGGGAGGGTGTTTCTTCAGTCGCGGCCTTTCACGATACGCAACAGCAGCGGCAGCTCCATCGGCGGCTTCTGCTCGATGCGTTGGTAATCGCTACCATCGCGGTTGCGGCGGATGAGCTTCAGGCCGACCATGTCGCGACGCAACATCGCGGCATCGCCAAACAGATGTAGATCATTCAGGAAGCTGCTGAATTCCCGTTCGGAAAAACTGCGCCCGGCGGGAATTTTCGCCCATAGGTACCAGAGGCACAGTTCCTGCTGGGAGCGACGCGCAGGCCATTGCATCAGCCTGCCGGCGGCATCGAAAATCCGCGCGGTCTTCAGCACCCTGCCCTCATTGGCAGCTGGCATTGTCTGCGGCGACGGATGGCTGCTTTCGGCGGATGATGTGCGCGCGGCGCGCAGATGCTGGAAATTGCGGAACCCGGCGGCCCGGCTCAGAAGATTGAGCATCTCCACATGGCTTGGCTGGCGCTCCAGCCTGCCGATCTGTTCGCGAACGGATTTGGCAAAGGTCGAGAGATCGGCGATATCAATGGAAAGGATCGAACGTGGCATGACTTATCCTCGCGTGCCATTCCGAAGAGGTGTCGCTGATCGCCGGCTTCCGACAAGGCACGGGATAAGTGCTGTCAATTGCTCAATATGCAGGTTTAGCTTCCCTTGCGGGACGGCGATGCCTCGGTGAACTGCTGACCGTGGTTAGGTATAGGCAGACCGTTCGTTGCCGTCAATTGGCCCTGTGGTGGTGTAACGCGAGGTTACCGCCCGTTTCTTCTCCCCGTGGGGGAGAAGGTGGCCCGAAGGGTCGGATGAGGGGGCAACGCCAGCGATAGACCCCACCCTTTCCCCCTCATCCCGCTGCCGCGACCTTCTCCCCGGCGGGGAGAAGAAGCTCGCGGCACCCGTTCGCTCCACATGCAATAGCCAATGTCACTCAGCGGCGACAGCAATATCCCTTTGCTTGTTCGCGGCAAGCATCCCATTGAAATCCTTATGCTTCGGACAGGCCGCGAGGCGTTCCTGAAATGCCTCGGCAAGCCATTGACCCGCAGGACCTGCGGGTGAATCCACCCGCCGCAATGCAAAGAGCGGATATTCACCCTGTTCATAGGCCTCGAGTTCAAGTGCCTTCAGGCTGCCATTGGTCAGGTCATTACGGACGATCGATGCGGGCAGGCCGCCCCAGCCAAGACCACCCTTGATCAGCTGGTATTTCGTGGCGATATCGCTCACCCGCCATGTCTTGTAGGAGAGCACATTAAAATCGCGTCCTTTGGTGAGGCCCGAGGCATCGGTGACGACGAGCTGGACCTCTTCACGCACATCCGCCAGGGTCAGCGGCCGCTCGATCTGCGCCAGCGGATGATCGGCAGCGACGACCGGCAGCATGAAGGAATGGCCGACTTTTTCCACGACCAGCTCATCATCCTGGCGCATCAGCGCACCGCCGATGCCGATGCCCGCCTTGCGGGAGAGCACCATCTCCATCACCATACCCAGCTCGCCGACATTGAGGCTGAGGGTGACGGTGGGGAATTGCTCGCGAAAATCCCGCAGCACGGCAACAACGGCTTCTGCCGGAACCATGGTGCTGATGGCGACGGAAAGCTCCGCTTCAAGCCCCTGCTTCAGCCCCTTGGCGCGGGCGCGCATTTCCTGCAGGCCGGCGACGATGCGCCTTGCATCCTCCAGCATGGCGCGGCCTTCATCCGTCAGCTTCGGCTGGCGCACGCCGCCGCGCTCGAACAGGGTGACTTCGAGCTGCGCCTCGAGATTGGCGATGGTATAGCTGACAACCGACTGCGCGCGGTTGAGCGCCCGCGACGCAGCGGAGAAACTGCCGGTCTCGGCAACGGTCAAAAATACCTGCAACTGGTCGAGTGTGGGGTTCGCGTCCATGTCCCATCCATTTCATCGATAGATTGCTTCCACATTATCACAGTTTTCTTGATGGCAGCAATTTTCCATATAGGGGCAAAGGAAGGGCATCGTGCTCTCCCGCCCTCCCAAGGCGCCCGTCAATTCATCGCATATGCAAGGAAAGACCATGTCCAACATTCTGCTCATCACCTCCAGCCCGCGCGGCGACGAATCGGTTTCGAACAAGTTTTCCGGTGAACTCGCGAGCAAGCTGAAGGCCAAGTCGGCGGCGAATACCCTTGTCCACCGCGATCTCGCCGCCGATCCCATTCCGCACCTCGACACCGTCAAGACGGCTGCAATCCGCAAGCCGGCCGACCAGCGTACGGCTGAAGAAGCGGTTGCCGCTGAATATTCCGACAAGCTGGTTGCCGAACTTATGGCTGCCGACACCGTCGTCATCGGCACCGGCCTCATCAACTTCAACATCTATTCCGGCCTGAAGTCGTGGATCGACAATGTCGCCCGCGCCGGTCAGACCTTCCGCTACACCGAAACCGGCCCGGAAGGCCTCGCCAAGGGCAAGAAGGTCTATATCGTACTCGCCGCTGCCGGCGTTTATTCCGAAGGCCCGGCCGTATCGATGAACCATGCCGTTCCTTACCTGAAGACCGTTCTCGGTTTCATGGGCATGACCGATGTGGAAGTGATCTATGTCGAAGGCCTGGCATTCGGCCCGGAAGCCGTCGAGAAGGCCATTGCCGCCGCCGGCGCCAAGGTTGCCGAGCTGGCACAGGCCGCCTGAAGCATAGAGAATGGCAGGCTGATGCCGGCTGGATTGCCGGTCTCAGCCAACCCACATTCCGAAACGGCCGTGGACCTGATCCCGGCCGTTATTTTTTGCTGCATACAGCCGCGCATCGGCCTCCGATAAAAGCGCGCGAAAAAGCTGCCCGTCCTCAAAGGCAGTGGCGACGCCAATGCTGACCGTCAAAGGCGAACCGTCTGGGCGGCGCAGATCCGCCAGGATCGCCACCCGCAGCCCCGCGGAAAACGCAAGCGCCGCCTCATGCGCCATTGCCGGCAGGAGAGCCACGAATTCCTCGCCACCGAAGCGGTATAGATGTCCATGCGGCTGTACGCTGCGTTTCAGCACGGCGGCAAATTCCCGCAATATCTCATCACCCTGGAGGTGGCCGAAGGTATCGTTGACGGTCTTGAAATGATCGATATCGACGATCAGCACGCTGACCGGCCGCTGTTTCTCCAGACATTCCACGACGACCGAGGGCGCATCGAGTTCCATGCGGGCGCGGTCGGACACACCTGTCAGCATGTCGCGGCCCGAGCGGGACAGAAGCTCTTCATAACGCTCTCTGAAAGTGAGATCGTTGAAAACATCAGCAACGCTGCGGCATGTCAGGAAACGCCCCTTGGTCGATGTCAGACCGAGATAGAGGGCGAACAGGGCCGAATAGATGCCAACCGCGACCATCTTCGCCTTCCAGCCATCGTAGAAGACATTGACCGGCGCATCGAACAGATATCGCAATGCCCCGTAAAAAGCAGCCTGATCAAAGCTTAAAATGACGACGCCACAGATCGCAAAGCGCAGCACGATGTGGCGCTGCAAATACCGCCCCAGCTTTTCGTAAAGCAGGATGATGGCGATGGCATCGACATAGAGAATGCTGGTGCCCCAGACCATCAGCACGCCCACCTCATCAAGAAAACCGGTATTGACCGACTGTCCGGGGACGATCGCCACCGTCTGATGAAACCGGATGATCTGCGCCATGATGACGGTCAATATATTGCCGAGAAGCAGACCGTAGATCGGCTGGCGCACGACCGCCGCATCCTCGCGCATATAAAGCATGAGGATCATCATCAATTTGCCGGCAAAGAGGATGGAAGAACCCGGCGAGGCCACGCCGAAAGGCAGGCCGACATAAAAGACGGCGGCCAGATAGGTTTCCATGAAATGCATGACACCCAGCGCGGTGAGAAAAACACCGATGCCGAGAATATGCCGGTAATGAAGGAATGCCGTCATTACCGAAAAATAGACGATGGCCTCCGTAAGGAAGAGGGCCAGATTTGCCCATTGCATCGGCACACGCCCTATCGATCCACATCACGCCGGTCTATCGGCGCAACTCCATGCCCTTCAAGGACGATAGGCCTAAGCAACCAACGGAATCTTAATTTAGAGAGTAAGAAAACGTCATCATTTTCCTGGGAAAAGCGATGAACCGTTCTGGTCGATGATCAGCTTCGCCTTGCGGATCGTGAACTCCACCGCATCATCCATGCTGCTGAAGACATCGGCGCGCACGAATTCATGCACCAGCACTTCCTCGCCAGCCTTTTTCTCGATGCGGCCGGCCAAGCGGAACTGGCCGCCTTCCTTCAACGGCGTCGCATAGATCAGATAGTCGCCATGCGCATGCGGCTCCGCCTGCACCGTCTTCTGCGGTGCGTCGGACGGCTGGCCAGAACCGAAGGCCGAAAGGATTTTGGAAAAAAACGATGCCATGGTTTTCACTCCCTGATCTATATCGTGTTTGAAGGGCGGATATGCCCCGCCCTTCCCTGCCGTTCTTGCCCGATCAGATGATCAGGTTCGACAGGATGTCGTTTTCAGTAATATCCTCATAACCAAGGCCTGCGGCCTCAAAGCGCTCCAGAAGCCCTGCGAAGTTTTCCTGCGCGTTGGTTTCGATACCGATCAGGATCGAGCCGAAATTGCGGGCCGATTTTTTCAGATATTCGAAACGGGCGATATCGTCGTCCGGGCCGAGCAGGTTGAGGAAATCACGCAGCGCGCCGGGGCGCTGCGGCAGGCGCAGAATGAAATATTTCTTCACGCCGGTGTAACGCATGGCGCGTTCCTTCACATCCGGCAGGCGCTCGAAATCGAAATTGCCACCGGAAACGACGGCGATAACCGTCTTGCCTTCCAGCCTCTCGCGGCCAAGCTTTTCGAGCGCGGAAATCGCCAGCGCGCCGGCGGGCTCCAGCACCACGCCCTCAAGGTTCAGCATCTCAATGATCGTCACGCAGATGGCGTTTTCCGGGATGAGCATGACCTGCTCGGCCGGAAAATCCTTCAACGCCTTGAAATTCAAATCGCCGATGCGGGCGACGGCAGCGCCATCAACAAAATTATCGACCTTGTTCAGCGTCACCGGTTCTCCGCGTTCAAGGCTCTTTTTCAGGCTCGGCGCGCCTTCCGGCTCGCAGAACACGAAGTTCTCCTTACTGACAGTGCCGGCGAGGAAACCCGTGAGGCCGGCCGAAAGCCCGCCGCCGCCAACCGGCATGACGACGATATCAGGCTTGGTGCCTTCCGGAAGCTGGTCCATGATCTCGGCGGCGACCGTCGCCTGACCCTCGATGATATCCTCGTGGTCAAACGGCGGCACCATGTAACCGTCATTGTCCTGCACGTGTTGACGCGCGGCTGCATAGCACTGGTCGAATATATCGCCCACCAGCCGGATTTTGATGAATTCTCCACCAAAGATGCGGGTCTTTTCGATCTTCTGCTGGGGTGTCGTCACCGGCATGAAAACGACGCCGTGAACGCCGAAATGGCGACAGGCGAAAGCAAAGCCCTGGGCGTGGTTGCCGGCGGACGCACAGACGAAAACCTTGTCCTTGCCGGCCTTGGCCACCGCCTTGCGGAGAAAGTTGAATGCGCCTCTAATCTTGTAGGAACGAACCGGGGACAGATCTTCACGCTTCAGCCAAATCGACGCGCCATACCGACGGCTGAGATGTTCATTCAACTGCAACGGCGTTTCCGGGAATATTTCCCGCACTTCCCGCCGCGCTGCTTCCACAAGCTGCTTGTCCACGATAGTCAATCCATTGAAATTCATAATGGCACCCGCTATGCCATAGGAAGGCGTCGGAGACAAAGACTCATTTCAGCGCGGCCACGAACTCTGGGTTTCATTTCTTGAACAGCAACCTTCTGCGCTCGGTCATATACGTTTCGTCCATCTTCGGGCTTTACATGGCGACGGCCATGTTCCTTCCAGCGTTGACCGACCTTTATTACGGCAATGACGACTGGATGGTTTTTGCACTGTCGGGTTTCATGTGCGGCGGCTTTGCGCTTGCCTGCGCGCTTGCGACGCGCGGGCCGATTGCCGCCTTCAACAAGCGTTTCGGCTTCCTGCTCGTCAATATTCTCTGGCTGGTCTTTTCCATCGTCGGGGCAGTTCCGCTTTATTTGTCCGAACTCAACCTGACGCTTGGCCAGGCCCTTTTCGAATCCATTTCCGCCATCACGACGACGGGATCGACCGTTATTGCCGGTCTCGACAATGCGCCGCAGGGCATCCTGCTCTGGCGCTCGCTGCTGTGCTGGCTGGGCGGCATCGGTATCGTCGCGCTGGGTCTCTTCATCCTGCCGCTGCTGCGCGTCGGCGGCATGACCTTCTTCCGCATGGAATCCTCCGATACCGGCAACGACCGGCCCTTCGCGCGGCTGGCAAGCTTCACCCGCGCTTTCGTGGCGATCTATATCATCATGACGCTGGCCTGCACGGTTGCTTACGACTTTGCCGGCATGTCGCATTTCGATGCGCTGAACCATGCCATGTCGACCGTCGCAACCGGCGGGTTTTCGACCCATGACGCATCTTTCGCCTATTTCAACAACACGGCGCTCCTGTGGATCGCCACCGTCTTCCTGATCTTCGGCAGCCTGCCCTTTTCGGTGATGATCCTGCTTGCCGTGCGCCGCCGGCTGGAGACGCTGCGCGATCCGCAGATCGCCGTCTTCCTCGGCTACCTCTGCGCGATTTCGATTGCAGTCGGCGTTTATCATCACCTTAGAAACGGCGTGCCGCTGGATGACGCGCTCAGCCATTCCTTCTTCAACATGACATCGATCCTTTCCACAGGCGGTTTCGCCAGCGACGACTATACGCTCTGGGGTCCCTTCGTCATCATCGTCGCTTTTTTTGCGACCTTCATGGGTGGCTGCTCCGGCTCGACGGCTGGCGGCATAAAGGCGTACCGGTTCCTCATCATGTTCAACGTGGTGCGGGCCGGGCTGAAAAAGCTGATCTATCCGAATGCCGTTTATTCGGTCCGTTACGGACAGCAGATCGTTGATCCGGATACGATCCGGACGATTTTCCTGTTTGTCAGCTGTTTCATTGCGCTGTGGATCGCCGGCAGCCTCGCCATGAGCCTGATGGGATATGATTTCCTCACCGCCACCTCGGCCGTTGCGACCTCGCTTGCCAATGTCGGCCCCGGCATTGGCCCGATCATCGGTCCGGCGGGAAATTTCTCCACGATCAGCGACCCGGCGCTTTATCTCCTCTCGGTGATGATGCTGCTCGGGCGTCTCGAAATCCTGACGGTTCTGGTGCTGCTGATGCCGATTTTCTGGAAGAATTGAGATCGTCGATCCTGCGTGAATAAAGCGCTTGACCTTCCCACGTTGGAATAGTCCAGGCTCTCCCTGTTACGAATTCCAACCAAGGAGAACCGCCCCATGTGCACCGCTCACCAGCATCACGCCGAAACCACCACGGCACCGGTTGATGCCGATCTTTCTTTCCATGTTGAAGACATGACCTGCGGTCACTGCGCCGGTGTGATCAAGGGCGCGATCGAAAAAACCGTTCCCGGTGCCGCCGTGCATGCCGATCCGGCAAGCCGCACCGTTGTCGTCGGCGGCGTTTCAGATGCTGCACGTATTGCTGAAATCATTACCGCTGCAGGCTATACGCCGGAAGCATGCGCCTGATCTGAAAAGACACCGGCGGCGCTTTATCCCAGCAGCCGCCGGATCGCTCTACCCAGCTTCACTCAAATTCTGTGACAGCCCTTGGACGACATATGTATTCGTCCCCCTCGCCTCCCGATAGGGCAGATGCCCTCTCCCTTCGACAGGGATGACGGTGGAGGTTTTCCCGATGCTAATGACGTAAATCATCACATACCGTCATCTTGGCCATGAGCCGAAATGCGGGAGGAGAAGTTCTCCAATTTACCATCAAAAAAGACCCGGCTCTTGCGAGCCGAGTCCCTCTTCATCGGCAATATCGCGCCAGATTACTTGGTCGCCAGATCCTTGGTCATGACAAAGTAGTTGAGCGGATGGGGTTTGTAATTTTCGAGCTTGGCCGAATAGGCATCAAACACCGTCTCATGGATCAGAAAGACGGAGACGGCTTCGTCGTAAATCTTCTGCGCCGCCTCGCTGTAAATGGCATAGCGCTTGGCGGGTTCGGCCGTCGCGTAGGCGGATTTGATCAGCTTGTCGGTCGCCTCATTGCAATAATGCGAGATGTTGTAGCTGCCGCCGCAGGTATAATCGGCATTCAGGAAACCGGCCGGTTCGGCAACATCCGTGGCATAACCGCGCGACAGCAGCGCCATATCGAACTTGCCGGCCAGAAGGTCGGGTTCGATCGCACTGTAATCGGCAACGCGGACATCAACCTTGATGCCGAGTTCCTGCAGTTGCGCCTGAATGATCGCCGCGACATCCTTCAGTTCCGTCTTTGCCGTATAGGCAAGCAGCGTCACCTTCAGGCTGCCGGGTGCAATGCCCGCTTCCTTCAGCAGATCCTTGGCTTTTTCCACGTCATAGGCGGGTTTGGCCTCCTTTGCAGCCCATGGCTCACCCGATGCAAAGGGCATGGCGGCGCCCTTCACCGCACCTTCATAGATGCTGTCGGCGATGCCCCCCGTATCGATGGCGGCCTGGATCGCCTGCCGCACCTTGATATTGTCGAAAGGCGGTCTGGAGTTGTTCAGCAACAGTTCCGTGATGCGGGGCGACGGGATAGGCGCGACCTTGACGCCGTCGGTCGATTCGATGGTCTTGACGGTCCATGGCGGAACGAGGCGCGAAATCTGTGCTTCCCCGGTTCTTGCCTGGGTGGCGCGGGTGTCGGCATCGGGCACAAAATTCACGCGGCCGCCCGCAAGTTTCGGCATGCCACCCCAATAATCATGATTGGCAGTCAGCATCATATGCTGGCTGGGATCGACCTCCGTGATCTTGAAAGGTCCGGTACAGGTTCCGACTGGATCGACCTTGCCATCCTTATAGGCCGATGGCGCGAGAATGGAGGTGGCAGGGCTCGCCATCTGCGCGGGCAGCAGCACCGATGGCTCGATCGTGGTTATCTTCACGGTATCATCGCCGCCCGCTTCGACGCTAGCGATCAGCTTTGGTGAAAAGGCACGGGCCGGAACCGGTGCCTGCAAAAGATTGGAGAGCGCATTGACCGCGGCCTTGGCATCCAGCGCTTCGCCGTTCTGGAACTTGACGCCCTTGCGTAGCTTGAATTCCCATACCTTAGGGCCGGTCTGTGCCCAGGATTCAGCCAGACTCGGCTCCAGTTTCATGTCGTAGCCGACACGTATCAGGCTTTCGAAACAACCCGCGCGAGAGCCGAGATAGGCATCGTCGGACGCCATCTGCCAGCCGGTCTTCACCCCGAAATTATCGTCATAGGTAATCGTGCCGGCCTTGGCTGCATCGGCTCCAAACGCAGTCACGATGGCGCATGTCGCCAAAAGTGCGTGCTTCATCATGGAATATTCCCCTTTTATTTTTGATGATAACGCTCACAATTCACTTATTTTCATAAAATTGCCGATTAAATTTCCTCAAGTCATAAGACAAAAGAATATCCAGTGGATACTCATCGAATATCCATCTGAATAACATTTATTTTATTGCGCTATACTCGGAATTTAATTCCGATATTAAACCTCAGACACACGATTCATCTGTTTTTACCAAAGCACAAAACCGCAACTGCTTCGTGCTTCAACTCCATTCACGCCAATGGTGGCAACGGGCGAAATGCTCGCCGGCAACGCCCTCCAGCACCGGCTCCTTTTCGCTGCAAATCGGCGTCGCATATTTGCAGCGGGTGTGAAATTTGCAGCCGCTCGGAGGATTGAGCGGGCTCGGCAAATCGCCGTCGAGCAGCATTTCCGGCGCGTAAAGGCCGGTTTCATCCAGCATTGACGAAGCGATCAAAGCCTTGGTGTAGGGATGTTTCGGCGCACGAAAAAGCTCTTCCCGATCGGCGATTTCGACGATCCGCCCGAGATACATCACCGCGATGCGATCGCAGAGATAACGCACAACACGCAAGTCGTGGGAAATCATCAGAACCGTCAAACCATGGCGGCGTTTCATGTCCATCAAGAGGTTGAGTATCTGCGTGCGCATGGAAGCATCGAGCGCCGAGGTCGGCTCGTCGCAGACAAGGAAGCTTGGATTGAGCAGAAGTGCGCGCCCGATGACGACGCGCTGCAACTGCCCGCCGGAACACTGGCTCGGATAACGGTCGAAAAACGATGAATCGAGACCGACTTCCTCCAGCATCCTGAACACACGCGCGGTGCGCTCCTCACGGTTGCCGATGCCGTGCTGGGCCAGCGGCGCTTCCATGCTCTGCCCGATGCGCATGCGCGGATCAAGCGCGGAATATGGGTCCTGAAACACCAGCTGCACGACCCGGCGCATGCGCCGCAGCGTCTCGCCCTGCATGTGCAATATGTCGTGGTCGCCGATGCTGACCTCGCCTTTGGTCGCGTGGGTCATCCGGGTGATCAGCCCGGCGACAGTGCTTTTACCGCATCCGGATTCGCCGACAAGGCCGAGCACTTCTCCTTCACCGATGGTCAGGGACACATCGTCGACTGATTTCACCACCCGGTGACCGAGGCCGGATATCGGATAATATTTGCAGAGGTTCTTCGCCACCACATAGGGGTGAGTGTCACTATCGGCGGATGGCGGGGTCTGTTTTACAGCTGTCAATTGCATCGTCCCCTCCTTCAGCAGATAGCGTGGTTGGTATGGTCGCCGGCATGGTCCTCACCGACCGCCCAGCACCGCGCCTTACGCCCTTCCGGTAGGGCATTCAGATCCGGTTCCGACGCCATGCACCGGCTGCCCATGTCGGCCGACTTGGCAAGCGCGCAGCGCGGATGAAACCGGCAGCCGCAGGACATGTCATGGGCCTGCGAGCTCGATCCGGGGATCGTCAGCAACTGTCCCTCACTGTCCGTGGTCAGAAGCGAGCAGCTGATCAGTGCCTTTGTATAAGGATGTTGCGGCGCCTTGAGGATCGCCTGTGTCGGCCCCTCCTCAACGATACGGCCGGCATACATCACCGCAATCCTGTCCGCGAAGGCGGCAACGACCGACAGGTCATGGGTGATCAGCAGGGTGGCGAGCCGACGCTTGCGACGTTCGTCATCAAGCAGACGCAATATCTGTGCCTGAACGGTGACATCGAGAGCCGTTGTCGGTTCATCAGCGATCAGCAGTTGTGGATTGCCCGAGAGTGCCGCGGCAATCATGACACGCTGCGCCATGCCACCGGAAAGCTCATGTGCGAAACATTGCGCCCGCGCCGACGGGTCTGGAATGCCGACATCTGACAGGAGGCCGACGACCCGGTTGAGCGCAGCGCTCCTGCTCATCTTGCGATGGACCCACAGCGGCTCGGCAACCTGCGTCTTAACCCGGCTGGTCGGATCAAGCATGGCCTGCGGCTGCTGGAACAGCATGCCGATATCGGCACCGCGCAGCGCATCGAGTTCGGAGGAGGAAAGCGCGAGGATATCGCGCCCGGCAAAGGAAATGCGGCCGGAATTGATTTCCGCGCCCTGCGGCAAAAGCCGCATCAATGACAGGGCCGTCATGCTCTTGCCGGAACCGGATTCGCCAACGAGAGCGACCACTTCACCGGCATTGACGGAAAGAGTGAGGCCAGAAATGACAAATTTTCGGCCATTTTGCGCCGGCACCGAAACGTGCAGGTCCTCTATTTCCAGAAGCGGTGCGCATTCGGGAGACATGGCCGTAATGGCATGCGTTTGTCCTTCGATATTCATAAGAGTTCCCCTTATTTTTATTGAATCGGAGGCATTTGCGTATTTTCATGCGGCTTCAGACGATATTACTCTCCTTCCAGTTCCTTTGCGTCAGCTATGTTTGACGATGATCAAGCCGGCCATTACCTGCCGACAGGCATCAATGACCATTCTGTTTTTTGGTCTCCAGGTTCAGCCCGTGGCCGATCCACGTCACGCTCAAGGCTGCGAGGAAAATCGCCAGGCCGGGTGCGATGACGAGAACGGGCATGCGCTCTGCATAAGCCTGTGCATCGGCCAGCATCAGCGCCCAGTCGGCGGCCGGCGGCTGCACACCGAGCCCCAGGAACGACAAACCACCGACCGTGATGAGCTTGTGGCCGAAACGCAGGAACGCCACGGCCGCAATCGGCCAGATCGTGTTCGGAATGATATGCCGGAAGATGATGAAGCGCCGCGTGCAGCCAAGCACTTCCGCCGCGCGGATATATTCGCGGGAATTGATCGACAGCGTCAGCCCGCGCGCCAGCCGCGCAAAAGGCGTCCAGCCGACAATCGTCAGCGACGCGATCAAGGTTCCATATCCCGGCCCGAAGATGGCGACGAGGAAGATGGCGATCACCACGTCTGGAATGGCGATGAGCAGGTCGACCACGCGCATCAGGACTTCGTCAAGGATACCGCGGCTGCGGCCGCTGATGATGCCGACAAAGGTGCCGATGGCGACCGACAGAATGACGGTGATGGCGGCAATCGTGACCGTGAAACGACCGCCTATCAGCAACCGGCTGAGCACGTCGCGGCCGAGATGGTCCGTTCCCAGCCAGTAGGTGGCGCTTGGCGCATTCAACCGCAGGCGAAGGTTCTGCTGTGCGGGATTATAGGGCGATATCCATGGCGCGATGACCAGCAGCAGGATGATGACGAGAAAGATCGCCGATCCCGCATAAAAGGTCCAATGCCGCCGGCTGATGAAGTCCGTGAACCGACTGAAGGTTGACGGGCGCTTGGGGGTGGCGGTCATTGGCGTGTTGGTCATGGGCGTATTGCTCAGGGGCAAGGCGGCTACCGGCGCGCTCGGGAACTGGCTAATGGTCATTGTGACCTCGCATTGCTGGATTGATCAGGACATAAAAGCCGTCGGCCAGGGTATTGATCAGGATGGAGAGGGCGACGATGCAGATGAAACCACCCTGCAGCATGGGGATGTCGCGATTGACCACGGCGTCGTACAGAAGCCGACCCATGCCGGGGATGGCGAAGATGACTTCCACGACCACCGATCCGCCAAGCAGGCCCGCGAGCCACAATGCAAAGAAGGTGACGACCGGCAGCGAGCCGTTGCGGACGCCGTGCCGCAAGACTGTGCTATGCATGCCGAGACCCCGGCTGCGGGCCGCGGTGATATAGGGTGCGCGCAGAACCTCGGCCATCGCTGCACGTGTCACCTGCGTGAAATAGGCGAGCGGGCGCAACGTCAGGGTCAAGGCGGGAAGCACCAGCGAACGCCAGCTGTCCCATCCCGCCGACGGCAACCAGCCGAGATAGAGCGCAAAGACCAGCGCCGACATGGGCGCGAACCAATATTCCGGCGTCGCAACGAAGGTCTGGATCATCAGCGTCGCGAAATTGTCGAGCCGCCCGCCTGGGCGCATCGCCGCCAGCGTACCGAGCGGCAGGGCAACGGCGACCGCGATTGCAAGCGCCGTCAGCGCCAGCGTTACCGATACGCCGAGAGAGCGCAAAAGCTCACCGGCCACGGGTTGGCTGCTGGTGAAGGAAAAGCCCAGATCGCCGCGCAGCGCGTTTGAGAGCCAGGCGAAATATTGCACATAGAGCGGCCGGTCGAGCCCGAGACTTATCCGCAGCGCCTCCACCGCGTGCGGATCGAGCGCGGTATCGCGCATACGGGAAAACAGGATGGTGCGGGCCGGATCGCCACCCGCCATATAGGGCAAAAGAAACGCGATGACGGAAACGATCGTCAGCATCAGGCACAGAATAAGGAAGCGTTGCAATATCTGTATCCACATGGCCCGGTTCCCTTCACCACAATTGGCGTTTGCTGCAATCGACCATCAGTCCCCGATGGGAACCGCTGTTTATTTCATAAGGCGCGATAACTCCGTCGCCACGCCGGAGGTGCCCTTCAGCATTCCGGAGCGCTTGGGCACAACCGCCACCGGAACAAAATCGGGATCTTCGGATTGCGCCAGATCCTGAATGATCGGGCAATCCGGCTCGCCATTGTCAGGGCAATAGGTTGCGAGATTTCGAAGCGTGTCGGCCATGTCGCGGAGCGAATGCATCTTGGCTTCCAGATCCACGACATGTTCCATGACGATGCGTTTGACATCGCAGGACGCACCGCCCGGATCACGCCACAGGGTCATCAGCTGCCTGATCTTTTCTATCGAGAAACCAAGGTCGCGTCCGCGCCTGATGAAACGCAGCGTTTCCAGATCATTGGCCGTGTAGACCCGGTATCCGGCATCCGTGCGGTTTGCCGATTTGATCAGGCCGATCATCTCGTAATGACGGATCATCTTCGCAGAAACACCTGACGCGGTGGCGGCTGAGCCGATATTCATGGATCCTGCTCCTATCTGTCCGGGGTGAAAAACACGTCTGCATGAATGTCGGCGGTGCGCATACCCCGCGCCACCAGTTGCGGCACGGTCGCCTCGATCATCGCCGGCGGGCCTGCGAGATAGGCTTTCCAGCCGTCAAGGTCGTCGAAATCATCCGCCACCGCATTGCCGACATAACCGCACCGCATCTGCGCATGTGGCTCATTGGAGAGAACCGGAACGAAGCTCAGATTGCCGTGCCGCGCGGTAAGCGCCTCGAAATGATCGACCATATAAAGGTCACGCAGGGCGCGGGCGCCGAAATAAACATGAATAGGACGGTCCCGGCCCGTCACTTGCCCCGTTGCAAGAGCAGCCTCGACAACCGCCTTGACCGGCGCCAGACCCGAGCCGCCGGCAATGCCAAGGATTGGCCCGCAATGTTTTTCCCGCAGGAATGACGACCCGAAAGGCCCTACCAATATGACAGGATCGCCTGCCTTGGCCTGCGCGAATATATGGCCGCTTGTCAGGCCGCCCGGCACATGCCGGATGTGGAATTCGATCAACTCCTCGTCAATCCGGCTGGCGATGGAATAGTCGCGCGGCGAACAGTCCGGGTAAAGCAGGCGCACATATTGACCGGGTTTGAAGGCGAACTGCGCCCTATCGTCGAGCCTGATGCGGATGAGCTTGATATCATGTGTCGCATCTACAGTTTCCGCCACCACGCCTTCGAAGCGGCCGGTCGGAATATCGGCGAATTCGTCCTCGCCATTGAGCCAGCCGATCGTCACGTCGCTCAGCGGCACGGCGCGGCAGGCAAGCGTCAGGCCTTCCGCCTTTTCCTCATCGGTCAATGAAAAGGGCGTGTGCTTGAGAAGATCGACCTCGCCGGAGACGAGATGCGATTTGCAGGCGCCGCAGCGGCCCATGCGACAGCCGTGCGGATAGGTGATGCCTGCCGCCAGCGCGGCCTGAAGCACGGTTTCACCTTGCGCCACCATGATGCTGCGTCCGATCTGCGGCAGATAGACTGTGTTGCCAGGCGTCATCATATCCGCCCTCCTATTCGGCCGCTGCGAGCTGCATGCCGGCCGCTTTGTCCACCAGCGGGGCACGGAAGCTTTTCAGGCGCAGCGCGTTCGTCAGGACAAATACGCTGGAAAGCGCCATGGCTCCGGCGGCAAGGACCGGCGACAGCAGAACGCCGTTGACAGGATACAATATTCCGGCTGCCACGGGAACGAGTGCGGCGTTGTAGGCGAAGGCCCAGAACAGATTCTGGCCGATATTGCGGATCGTCGCCTTGGAGAGAGCGATGGCATTGGCAACGCCGCGAAGATCGCCCGACATCAGCACCACATCGGCGCTTTCAATGGCGACATCCGTGCCCGTGCCTATGGCAAGGCCGACATCGGCTGCCGCAAGCGCCGGCGCATCGTTGATGCCATCGCCGACAAAGGCGACGCGTCGCCCGCCGGCGGCAAGTCTCTTCACGGCCTCGACCTTGCCATCCGGCAGCACTTCCGCCACCACCTCATCAATGCCAAGACGGCGAGCGATGGCTTCGGCGGTGCGACGATTGTCGCCCGTAATCATCGTGACCTTGAGACCCAGCGCATGCAGCGCCGCAATCGCTTCCGGCGTCGTCTGCTTCACCGGATCGGCAACGGCGATGATCACGGCCAACCTGCCATCGACGGCGGCATAAAGCGGCGACTGCCCTTCCCTGCCCAGCCGCTCAGCATCACCGGCGAACATGGCGACATCGTAGCCGAGCTTCGTCATGAAGCGATCCGCGCCCGCCTCGACCTTACGGCCGTCGACTATCGCCGCCACACCAAAACCGGGGGTGGCCTCAAAACCTTCCGCATCAGCAAGCATCAGGCCGCCATGTTTCGCAGCCTCAACGATTGCCTCGGCGATGGGGTGTTCGGAACGGCTCTCAAGCGAGGCAACAAGGCGCAGCACCTCGTCAGGGTCGAAGCCCTCGGTTGTGCTGAAATGTACCATTTTCGGCTTGCCGAGCGTCAGCGTGCCGGTCTTGTCGACGGCGATAACATCGGCGTCGCGCAGGGTCTGGAGCGCGTCGCCGCGCCGGAACAGCACACCCATCTCGGCAGCGCGGCCGGTGCCGACCATGATGGAGGTGGGCGTGGCAAGGCCCATGGCGCAGGGACAGGCGATGATGAGGACGGCAACAGCGTTGACAAGCGCGAAGGTCAAAGCCGGGTCCGGCCCAAACACGAACCAGACGATGAAGGTGGCGAGCGCCGCCAGCATCACCGCCGGCACGAACCAGTTGGTCACCTTGTCCACCAGCGCCTGAATGGGCAGCTTGTCGGCCTGCGCTTCCTCGACCATGCGGATGATCTGCGCGATCAGCGTATCAGCGCCCACCTTGGTGGCGCGGAAGGTGAAGGAGCCATTGCGGTTGACCGTACCGCCGACGACTTCGGAACCCGCCGCCTTGGTCACCGGGATCGGCTCACCTGTTATCATCGATTCATCGACATAAGAGGAGCCATCGAGCACCAGGCCATCGACGGGCACCTTTTCGCCCGGACGAACGACGATCACATCACCCGTCTGCACATCCTGCAACGGCACATCGATGGTTTCGCCATTGCGCAGGACACGGGCCGACTTGGCCTGCAAGCCAACCAGCCGCTTTATCGCCTCGCTGGTGCGACCCTTGGCGCGCGCCTCGAGAAAACGGCCGAGCAGAATGAGCGTGACGATGACCGCCGCCGCCTCATAATAGACATTGGCCGTACCGCTTGGCAGGATTTCCGGCAGGAAAGTCGCGACCACCGAAAATCCCCAGGCGGCAGCGGTGCCCAGCACCACCAGCGAATTCATGTCGGGTGCGAGCCGCAGAAGTGCGGGTATGCCCTTTTTGAAGAAGCGCAGACCGGGTCCGAAGAGAACAAGCGTGGTCAGCGCAAATTGCAGATACCAGCTTTCCCGCATGCCGACCGTTTCCATCACGAAATCATGGATGGCGGGGACCAGATGCGAGCCCATCTCCAGCACGAAGACCGGCAGCGTCAGGACAACGGCCACGGCGAGGCTGATTTTCAGACCGCGCAATTCGGCTTCGCGCCGGTCCGGCTCATCACCCTTGGCCTTATCTGCGGCGATCTCGCTCGCCTTGTAGCCAGCCTGGCTGATTGCTTGCGCCAGCCTGGCAGCAGAGACGGCATTGCCGGCAACGCGGACGGTGGCGCGTTCCGTTGCCAGATTGACGCTTGCATCGGCGACACCGGCAACAGCCTTCAGCGCCTTCTCTACACGCCCGACGCAGGAAGCGCAGGTCATGCCCTCAATATCGAGTTCGATGGTTTTCTCATCGACGCCATAACCCGCATTCCGCACGGCTGCGATGACAGCCATCACATCGGGCGGGCCGGAAAAGGCAATATCGGCGCGCTCGGTCGCGAGATTGACCGAGGCCTTCAGGACCCCCGGCACCTTGGCAATCGCCTTCTCGACACGACCGACGCAGGAGGCGCATGTCATGCCATCGATCGCAATCTGATGACTCGCCCGGATCTCTATTTGTGACATGCGTATGACCCCTCTTTTCTTTATATCGAAAAAGATAGGGCTTCCCATCGTGGCAAGGTCAATAGGTTCTTTTTGATGATTTTCAAGAACGGACGACGGCACATGAACGGGCGTTTTTACGCCGGCTCAGAACGTCGGATAGGGTATAAATCAAAGGGAAGATGGTGCGGACGGCGGGACTTGAACCCGCAAGACCAATGGTCGGCAGATTTTAAGTCTGCTGCGTCTACCGATTTCGCCACGTCCGCATTACCGCGCCGCCTGCCGATCCGGCTCCGGCGCTGCAACTTGCTTCGTCATTAGTCGGGACAGGATTAAACAGTTCCGATCCCGAATGCTGACAGCGCCTCATCTACACAGGCAGAACGGTCTCGGTCAACGGGGCCTCAGCCACACCAGGACTGATTTTTTGCAGATGCCGGATGTGCCAGTCCTTCGCGTACGAGCTGATCGGCAAAGGAGACGCCTGAACGCGAAAGACGTTTGCGTTCCATGGCTTGCCCGCTGGCACCCGCGGAAGAGGCGACATCGAAGGTACCGGCATTCAGCATGTCCCGAAGCCTGACCTTGGCGACGAAACCGCGCTGGCGTTCTTCCATACAGCGCGCCCGGTCGATCTGCGGAACCTCGATGCCGGCGAGCTGCATTTTCACGCCCTTCATCCAGAACGTGTTGCCGTCGGCCACACAATTGTTAAGCCCGGAGCGGCCACAAAAGGCAAAGGCACCGCTCTTTTCACCAATAGAGATTTTTTCGATCGTGGGCCGGGCTTCCGGCAGAATGGCGGCGACCTGGCTCTGCGATGATGGGGATGGCATGGCGATGGAGCGTGGCGGAACCGGCCCGTTGCCGGGCGAAACCGGCGATGCAGGCCGAATGCTCGCCACTTTTTCCGGTGCGGCCTCGCGTTTCGCTGCGGTTGCGAGTTTCGGGGTATTCGTTGTCGCGGATGTCGCCTTCGCAACATGGCGCTGCGGCAGAAGACTATCGCGATATTCGTAAGCCTGAATACCGCCGGCGACGAGGCCCAGCATCAGCACCCATGGCCAGACGCTGCCACCAGCCGATTTCTTCGCCGTCCGGCGTCGCCCTGTCGATTTTCGATTGCTCACGATCGGACTCCTTGTTTACGGAGCCGCATTATCAGCCAAAGGAGTTTCCGAAAGGTTGGCATTTTAGAGCATTTGCGCATTCTTCGAATCACGAAAGCGCTCTAACTCTTTGTTTTGGCGCATTTCCGGACGGAAAATCGGGATTCATTTTTCCTGGAAATGCTCGAACAGACCTGTGGATAAATGATCAGCGAACCTGATCGAGAAGCCGCTTGCATTCGAGCAGATCGAACAGGGCTTCCTGAAGCAGCGCCTGATCATCCTTGCCGATGCCCGACTTGCCGACCGATATCTCCGCATCGCTGTTGCCGCCGCCGAAGCCGAAGAAGCGACCGCTCGGCTTGGCCTTTGGACGGCCGACGACCTCGTCCCCATCGGTATCGATGACGCGCGGTTCGGCAACTTCCTTCTCACCGCTCGCCGCCATTATGGCTTCCATGGTGGCGAGATCACCCGAGGCAATGGCCGCCACGAAACGGTTGCCATTGGCTTTCAGCAGCTTCTGCACGCCCTTGATGGTGTAACCATGGTCATAAAGAAGGTGACGAATGCCTTTGAGGAGATCGATATCATCAGGACGGTAATAACGGCGGCCCCCGCCCCGTTTCATCGGCTTGATCTGCGGAAAGCGTGTTTCCCAGAAACGCAGCACGTGCTGCGGCAGGTTCAGCTCATCCGCCACTTCACTGATCGTCCGAAACGCGTCGGGGCTTTTGTCCAAATTTCCACTCCCATCCGGACCTGGAGCGCCATGCATCCAGCCGGGTGCTGAACAGAACGCCTATCATCCGCCGCACATTGCACCGTCGCGAAAACCGTATTCGATCTTCACGCCGATGCCCGTCACGGCAAGATACCAATTATTAAAATTGATTATGATGCGAGTCGACCGGATTTCAACGGCTTGCACGTTGAAATTCAAGCATGTTCACAAGAAGAATGGGGAAAAGGGCTTGCCATATGGCAAAAATGCCGTGCCGCAGCCAGCTTACGCCCCGGCCTTTTGGCCCTTTTGCTTGGCCTTGCGGGCCGTGTGCGCCTTGAGAATGCGCTGCTTCAGCACATTCGACGCCTTGAAGGTCATGACCCGGCGCGGCGAAATCGGAACTTCCTCACCCGTTTTCGGGTTGCGCCCGATACGTTCGTTCTTTTCCCGGATCTGGAATGTCGCGAAGGACGAAAGCTTGACGACCTCGCCACGGGTGATCGCGTTGCAAATCTCGTCGATGATCGTCTCGACCAGTTCTGCGGATTCGGTGCGGGACAGCCCGACTTTACGAAACACAGATTCTGCAAGATCTGCGCGTGTCACTGTCTTCCCGGCCATTTTTCCCCACAAACCGTGTCTGAATTTTTCTCTAGGAGCCGCCGAGATTATTTCCCTTGTGGCGACCGGTCAAGGGATTGTTCCAGATTCATTTGAGGCTTTCGGCAATCAGTGCAAGGGCTTAGGGCGCTGAGCGCGGTTTTGCCGCAACGACAGGGTGCTAAGGCGCGACAGATCAGGCCCCGACTGCGAAAAACACAACCGATTTCGCGTCGACGCCTCCCCGCGCAATGAATTTACCGTTACCAGCGCAGCAGCACCGCACCCCAGGTGAAACCGCCGCCCATGGCCTCAAGCATGACCAGATCGCCCTTCTTGATGCGGCCATCACTGGCCGCAACGGCAAGCGCCAGCGGAATGGATGCGGCCGAGGTATTGCCGTGCTTGTCGACGGTGATGACCACCTTTTCCGGATCGATGTTGAGCTTCTTCGCCGATCCGTCGATGATGCGCTTGTTGGCCTGGTGCGGCACCAGCCAGTCGAGATCATCAGCCGTCGTGCCCGTCGCTTCGAAAGCCTGTTCGATGACGTCGGTGATCATGCCGACAGCATGCTTGAACACTTCGCGGCCTTCCATGCGCAGATGGCCGACGGTGCCTGTCGTGGACGGTCCGCCATCGACGTAAAGCTTTTCCTTGTGCGAACCGTCAGACCGCAGCTGCGCGGTCAGGATGCCGCGATCGTCAGAAGTCCCCTCGCCTTCACCAGCTTCCAGAACGAGAGCGCCTGCGCCATCGCCGAACAGAACGCAGGTGGTGCGGTCTTTCCAGTCGAGAATGCGCGAGAACGTTTCAGAGCCGATGACCAGAACGCGCTTGGCCATGCCACCGCGAATATAGAGATCGGCGGTCGAAACGGCATAGACGAAACCGGAGCAGACGGCCTGCATGTCGAAGGCAAAACCATGGGTCATGCCGAGGCGATTCTGGATATTCACCGCGGTTGCCGGAAAGGTGTTGTCCGGAGTGGACGTCGCCAGAATGATGAGATCGATATCATCAGGGGTCAGGCCGGCATTGTCGAGCGCAGCGCGGGCCGCAGCCTCGCCGAGCGAAGCGGTCGTTTCGCCTTCGCCGGCGATATAGCGCTGCCGGATGCCGGTGCGCTGCACGATCCATTCGTCGGTCGTCTCGACGACCCCTTCGATTTCGCTGTTGGTCATGACACGCTTCGGAAGCGCTGCCCCGAAACCACGGACTATAGAGCGGATCATTCCCTTATTCCTCGTCAGCCACGAGAGCTTCGGGCGCCGGGGGCGGAAGCCGTCTTGCGTGGTAAATTTTCAGATCATTTTCAATCTTGGCCGTCAGACCGTTGTGCACCATGTCGTAGCCGACATCCACGGCGGAGGCAAAACCGATGGCATCCGTGCCGCCATGGCTCTTGATGACGATGCCGTTGAGGCCGAGAAACACGCCGCCATTGACCTTGCGCGGGTCCATCTTTTCCCTGAGCACATCAAAGGCGCTTTTCGCCAGAACATAACCGATCTTGGCAAAGAAGCTGCGGGAGATCGCCTCACGCAGAAGCGTGGTGATCTGGCGTGCCGTGCCTTCGGCGGCCTTCAGCGCGATGTTGCCGGTGAAACCTTCGGTTACCACCACATCCACCGTGCCCTTGCCGATATCGTCGCCTTCAACGAAACCGCGATAGTCGATGGTGCCAAGGTCTGCCTCGCGGATCAGCCGTCCGGCCTCACGCACCTCTTCCTGACCCTTGACCTCCTCAACGCCGACATTCAGCAGGCCGACGGTGGGACGGTCGATATCGAACAACGCACGCGCCATAGCACCGCCCATCAGGGCGAAATCCAGCAATTGCTGGGAATCGGCGCCGATCGTTGCGCCGACATCGAGAACGATGCTTTCACCCTTCAAAGTGGGCCAGATGCCGGCGATGGCCGGACGTTCCACCCGCGCCATGGTGCGCAAACAGAATTTGGCCATGGCCATCAGCGCGCCGGTATTGCCGGCGGAGACCACGACATCCGCCTCACCAAGCTTCACGGCCTCGATGGCGCGCCACATGCTGGAGACGTAGCGGCCGCGACGAAGCGCCTGGCTCGGCTTTTCGTCCATGCTGACCGAGACTTCACAATCGTGAAAGACCGACTTTTCCCGAAGTGCGGGATATTGTGCCAGAATGGGGTCGCATTTGCTCTTCTGCCCGTAGAGCAGAAAAGTTACATCGTTGTGCCGTTCAAGCGCCTTGGCGGCACCGGGTATGGCAACATCTGGGCCGAAATCGCCACCCATGACGTCAATTGCAATTCTGATCACTCGTCCCTTATCCTTTTTGCCGCCACTCAAGCGGATTTTGCGCGAAAATACCTTTTCCGGCTTTTGTTACAATAAAATTATTTCAGCCCAACGGGGCCATTCAGTCTTTTTTCCAATCTTTCAACGCGGCGAAAGGCGACGGGCGCTTTTCCTCTTCAGGCTCTTTGTCTGCGGCTTCCGGAAATTCCGCATCCGGCTTGCGTGGATAGGGATCGATCGCAAGGGCGGCGAATTCGGCAACCGCAGCGCCGACATCGATGCTGTCACCGGTGAACTGGTCGGGAATGTCAGGGCCATCGGGGTCGAGTACGATCTCGCCCTCCTCATTGGTGACCATCCGCGCCAGTTTCGATCCCTCCGGCACGAAAATATGCTCCACAGGCTCGTCGATCTTGCTCGTGACCGGCTCCAGCGTCACGACGCAGGACTGGGTCACGGCCGCATGCACCTCGCCCTTGATCTTCACGCCGTCCTTCTTCCAACGGGTAACCTGCAATTCCGCCTTCAGATAATCGACAGAAACCACATTCCAGAATTTTGCCAGCGCCTTCAGCTCCTCGGCGTTGGCTTCCAGACCAATCCTGACGGGATTGGCGGAAATATGGCCTACCTTTACGGGATAGGAAAAAGGCAGGTCGTCATTTGCGGCGTGTCGCGTGTTCATGGTGAACCTCATCGTCCAGGCAAGGGCAGCGTCAGGCTTCCGGTTGCTATTGTTTCTTCGGAGCCGGCGGAAAGGGCTGAAGAGGCTTCCATCATCCAGCCCGCCAGCCCGTCCAGCGCCGGCGCCGTCTCGTCTGCCTGCGGATATATATTGCGCCGGAGCGCTGCGGCAAGGGCAACGGGGTCGGATGCATCCAGTGCCGCCGCATAGGATTCGAGCCGCCCGTAAAACATGCCGGCGAATTTCTTCATGCGTTTCGGCACACCCTGGTCACCGATACCGAGTTCACGGATGGAATGATCGATATCCTGAAAAAAGGCGTCGACGATCTCCTGCGCAATCTCCTGGCCGCTGACCCCGGAAGATTTGGTGCGACGGAAATAGAGAATCATGATGACCGACAGCATCTCGAAACGGCCCATCACGGTATCGGGAACGCCGAAATCGAGATAAAAACCGGGCGTGCGGGCAGCAGCCGTCAAGGTCTCATATTGCCGGTCGACTATGGCGCGATTGTTGTTTTTCTTCTTGAACAGCCCGAATATCATCGTTTTTTTCCGAACGTGACCGGTGAATTCACTTACCGCCCCTCGCACTTGTTGCATGATCGTCAAAGCTGGTTTACCGAAGCATCCACGAATTGCAATGCTGTCGCGGTCACGTTCGTCTTTCGGCTGAAACAGTCGAAGAGAACCGGAGGAGTTCCAAAAGGCCGGGAAAGCATTGAATTCGGGGGGTGATCGGGATTTTCCGTCCCCGGATTGACACAATCATGTGCACAGACACTGTGCACCACGCAATGCCGGAAGGTGCCATTCATGATCGCAGTCGGGGAAAAGCAGTTGAGCAAGCAGAAATCCGCAAGTCACGGCAAAATTCTGAGCAAGACGGCCATCGCAATTGTTCTCGCATCCGGCCTGCTTTCCGCCTGCACCAGCACAACCGACGTGTTCCACAATGGCTACGTCATGGACGAGCAGTCGCTGCAGCTGATCCCGGAAGGCTCCAGCCGCGAACAGGTTCTGCTGACGATGGGCACGCCCTCCACCACGGCGACCTTCGGCAACGAGGTGTTCTATTACATCTCGCAGAAGCGCGTGCGCCGCGCCGCCTTCATGAAGCCGACGCTGGTCGAGCAGAACATTCTCGCCATCTATTTCAACAAGGACGGCGTGATCGAGCGCAAGGCCAATTACGCGCTGCAGGACGGCAAGGTCTTCGACACGATTTCGCGCACCACCCCGACGGGCGGCAAGGATCTCACCTTCCTGCAGCAGCTGCTCTCCGGCGGCACCTCGGGCGCCAACATCGCCAAGAGCATTCTCGGCCAGGGCAACAATACGCCCTGACCGGCAGGCAAAAGCATTCGCAAAATCAAAGGCCCGAGGATTGCTCCCCGGGCCTTTTTTGTGTGTCAGGTATCAGGCTTTCAGTGGGCAAGAACCGCCAGCAGCAGCAGTGCCACGATATTGGTGATCTTGATGGCCGGATTGACGGCGGGGCCGGCGGTGTCCTTATAGGGGTCGCCGACGGTATCACCCGTCACCGACGCTTTATGGGCATCCGAACCCTTGACGTGGCGCACGCCATCCTTGTCGATGAAACCATCCTCGAAGCTCTTCTTGGCATTATCCCATGCGCCGCCGCCTGACGTCATGGAAATCGCCACGAACAGGCCGTTGATGATGACACCGAGCAGTGACGCCCCAAGTGCGGCAAAGGCAGACGCCTTGGAGCCCGAGATCAGCAGCACGCCAAAATAGACGACGAGAGGGGCCAGAACCGGCAGGAGCGACGGGATGATCATTTCCCGGATCGCGGCTCTCGTCAGCAGATCCACCGCCCTGCCATAGTCAGGCTTTTCCGTGCCCGCCATGATGCCGGGTTTTTCGCGAAACTGGCGGCGTACTTCCTCGACGATGGCACCTGCCGCCTTGCCCACCGCCGTCATGGCGATCCCGCCGAAGAGGTAGGGGATGAGGCCACCGAACAGCAGGCCGGCAACGACGTAAGGATTGGCAAGGCTGAAGGAAATCTCGCCTATATCCTTGAAGTAAGGATAGGTATCGCCATTGGCGGCGAAGTAGGAAAGGTCGTTGGCATAGGCGGCAAACAGCACCAGCGCGCCAAGACCGGCAGAGCCGATGGCATAACCCTTGGTGACCGCCTTGGTGGTGTTGCCGACGGCGTCCAGCGCGTCGGTCGCCTTGCGCACATCCGGATCAAGGCCCGCCATTTCGGCGATGCCGCCGGCATTGTCCGTTACCGGGCCGAAGGCGTCGAGCGCGACGATCATGCCGGCAAGGCCAAGCATGGCGGTGACCGCGATGCCGGTGCCGAACAGGCCGCCGAGCTGGTATGTGCCGATGATGCCGCCGACGATGACGATGGCCGGCAGCGCCGTCGATTCCAGCGAGACCGCAAGGCCCTGGATGACGTTGGTGCCGTGGCCGGTAACCGATGCCTGGGCGATGGAGTTGACTGGGCGCTTGTTGGTGCCGGTATAATATTCGGTGATGACGACGATCAGCGCCGTTACGACGAGGCCGACCAGCCCGCAGAGGAAGAGGTTGGTGCCGGTAATTTCCATTCCGGCGACCGTGCCTATCGTTCCCCAGCCGACCGTTGCATAGGTGGCGACCGCAAGACCGGCGACCGAGAAGATGCCGGTGGCGATAAGCCCCTTGTAGAGCGCGCCCATGATGGAATTGTTGGTGCCGAGCTTGACGAAGAAGGTGCCGGCAATCGAGGTCAGGATGCAGGCGCCGCAGATCGCCAGCGGATAGACCATGGCGCTTTCCAGGATCGGCGTTCCGGCAAAGAAGATCGCGGCGAGAACCATCGTCGCAACAACGGACACGGCATAGGTCTCGAACAGGTCGGCCGCCATGCCGGCGCAATCGCCGACGTTATCGCCGACATTGTCGGCAATGGTTGCCGGGTTGCGCGGATCATCCTCCGGAATGCCGGCCTCGACCTTGCCGACGAGGTCACCGCCGACATCGGCGCCCTTGGTGAAGATGCCGCCGCCGAGACGGGCGAAGATGGAAATCAGCGATGCGCCGAAGCCGAGCGACACCAGCGCGTCGATGACCGCGCGCGAGCCGGGTGGATGGCCAAGGACCGAGGTCAGGATGAAATAATAGATGGAAACGCCAAGCAGCGCGAGGCCGGCAACCAGCATGCCGGTAATGGCGCCCGATTTGAAGGCGATATCGAGGCCGGCGCCAAGGCTGTGGGACGCGGCCTGCGCGGTGCGCAGATTGGCGCGCACGGAAACGTGCATGCCGACAAACCCGGCGACGCCGGACAGTACCGCGCCGATAACGAAACCGATGGCCGCGATGGCCGACAGCAGATACCAGGCGAGAACGGCGACGATCAATCCGACGATGGCGATGGTGAGATATTGACGGGTGAGATAAGCCTGCGCACCTTCACGGATAAAACCTGCTATTTCACGCATACGCTCGTTGCCCTGATCGGCATCGAGAACGCTCTTGGTCGTCCACACCGCGTAAACCACGGACAGGACCCCACATAAAATCACTAAGGGTATTACGGTCATGCGCACTTACCTCCCAAAAGGCCGGGTCTCACTCCCTCCCCGGCGCGGCGAACCATGTGCAAGGACATGGGCGTTCACACGCGCACCAGGTCCTGTCGGGGCCGTTTATTCCCCTCCCAAGGAAAAACAACCTGCGCGGCAAGATTGCGTTGGCGAAAGGTGCGGCGTCAAGCCCACAAATTTGCCTGAAACATGAAAGGGGTAGAGAAGGAACGCGACCTTATGCGGCGGTTTTGCGCTGCCTCAGCAGCAGCGAGAGGACGAGCAGCAGGCAAAGGCCTGCAACCGGCCAGATGACGAGGTTCATCACCGACCAGCCCCATGCCGTAAACACCTTGCCGGAAGAGAAGGACGAGAGCGCCACGGTGCCGAACAGTACGATATCGTGAAAGCCCTGCACCTTGTCCGCTTCATGCGGGCGATAGCTTGACGTGATGATGGCGGTTGCGCCGATAAAACCGAAATTCCAGCCAAGCCCGAGCAGAATCAGCGCCGCCCAGAAATTCCACAATTCGATGCCCATATGGGCAACGATGGCGCAGGCCATCAGCACGATAAGGCCGGCCGCCACGATTTTTTCCGCACCGAATCGGGAAATCAGCATGCCGGTGAAGAAGCTCGGAGCGAACATGGCCAGAACGTGCCACTGGATGCCGAGCGTGGCGAGTTCCGTGGGGAAACCGCAGCCGACCACCATGGCAAGCGGCGCACCGGTCATCATGAAGGTCATCAGCGCATAAGAACCGATACCGCAGATCATACCGGTGATGAAACGCTGGGTGCGGACGATTTCCGACAGCGGCCGCACGGCCTCCGTATGGGTGGATGCGGCCTTCGGGTCGGGCAATTTCAGGAATGCCAGAATGGCGATCGAGACAAGGCCGAGCGGCACCAGTGCGATGAACGCGCCGGCAAAAGTGACCGGTGCAAGCAGGTCCTTGCCGAGAATTGCCAGTTGCGGCCCGACGATGGCCGAAATGATCCCGCCTGCCAGAATCCAGGAAATCGCCTTCGGCTTGTAAAAGGATGGCGATGCATCGGCTGCGGCGAAACGGATTTTTTGCGTGAAGCCGCCGGAAATACCGATCAGCAGCAGGCCGACGGCAAACAGCCAGAAATCCGAGCGGAAGAGCGCCACCGCGGCGATGCCGCCGCCAATCGAGCACATCAGCGCGCCGACCATGAAACCGGCCTTGCGGCCGAGGAACCGTGAGGCCGCCGCAACGCAGATGGCGCCGAGCGCCACGCCGATATTGAAGCCGGTGAGCGGCGCGGTTGCCAGTGACTTGTCCGCGCCCAGTAGCTGATAGCCGGCAAGCGCGCCGACCGAAAAGCTCAAAGGCGCGGCCGATCCCATGATCGCCTGCGCCATAGTCAAGAGGAAGACGTTGCGCTTCGCCTCGTCCAGTTGAACTTCAAGCCCGGGGACGGAAACGGCGCTCATGTCTTCCTCACTTAACGTATCTTAGCGTTTTGCCTCGCCGCGCACCTGCTTGGCAATGCGGTCAAGCACCGCATTCACCAGCTTCGGCTCGTCGTGTTCGAAGAAAGCACGGGCGATTTCGACATATTCCGTGACGATGACGGCGACCGGCACGTCATTGCGCTCGAGAATCTCGAAGGTGCCGGCGCGAAGGATGGCGCGCACGGTGGCATCGAGACGCGACAGCGGCCAATCTTCCAGAAGGGCGGAACGCACCAGAGGATCGATCTTCGTCTGGTCACGGACGACGCCGGAGACGATGGAACGGAACCACGACGGATCGGCCTTCAGATAGGTATCGCCATCGACTTCCTGACCGAGACGGTGCGCCTCATATTCGGCCACGACTTCCATCACGCCGGTTCCGCCGACATCCATCTGGTAGAGCGCCTGCACGGCCGCAAGGCGGGCCGCGCCGCGCTGGTTGGCCGGTTTTACCGAGGGATGGCGCGGTTCGCCGCCATTATCAACATTCGACATGCGCTCAGCCACCCAGTTTTTTCTTCAGTTCGATCATGGTCAGCGCTGCACGGGCGGCAAAACCGCCCTTGTCCTTGTCGGAACGGCGCACGCGCGCCCAGGCCTGCTCGTCGTTTTCGACGGTGAGGATGCCGTTGCCGATCGGCAGCGATTCGCTGACGGCGAGATCCATCAAGGCGCGGGAAGATTCGTTGGAGACGATATCGAAGTGGTAGGTCTCACCGCGGATGACCATGCCGAGCGCGACGAAACCGTCATATTCCGTGCCGTCATTGTCGGCACCGTCAAGCGCCATGGCGATGGCGGCAGGAATTTCGAGCGCGCCGGGAACGGTAATGACGTCATAGGTGGCGCCAGCCTCATCGAGCGCGAATTTCGCACCTTCGAGAAGAGCATCCGCCATATCGTCGTAAAAACGTGCTTCCACGATAAGAAGATGGGGTTTGGACATGATATTTTCCTGAAAAGCTTGATGCCGGATCATACCGGCTTTTGCGGCGGTCAAACCACGGCTGGCCGTTTTTGGCAAGTAATTTCATATGTCACAGGCGCAGGAGGCCGCGTTTGCGGGGCATTTGGCCGGGTTTCACGCCTCCCGGCGCGGCTCCGCGACAATCAGGTTTTCTGGAAGGCCAGATGCACGCCAAGCCCCATCAGCACCGTTCCGGCAGCGCGCCGGGCGAGCACCTGCACCGCGCTGGAGCGCTTCAAACGCCCGACCATGGCACCTGCCAGAAGCACGCCGACGAGATCGGCAGAGGAAAAGATGAAATTGACGGCGATGCCGAGGATCAGAAGCTGCAACCAGACCGGAAAGGCGGCAGCCGGATCGACGAATTGCGGCAGGAAGGCAAGAAAGAACAACGCGGTCTTCGGGTTGAGCACATCGACGATGATGCTGTCGATGAAAGCGCGGCGGGCCGATTTCGGCTCGATGGTCAGATTGACCGCCTCGCCCTCGAGCTTGCTGCGCAGCATCGAGAAACCGAGCCAGACGAGATAAAGCGCGCCGCAGAGCTTCACGGCGAGATAAAGCCAGGGAACAGCCTGAAACAGCACTGAAAGCCCTGCCGCAGAGGCAAAGATGTGGAAATAGCAGCCGACATGGATGCCAAGTACCGCCATCAGCCCGGCAAACCGGCCACGCGCCATGGTCTGCGCCGCCGCATAAAGCATGGCAGGGCCGGGAATATAGGCGAACAGGGCGGTGGTTATGAAAAAGGCGGTCAGCAGTTCAAATGACGGCATGTCGAAATTCCCCTACCCCGTTTGGCCCGCTACCAATATGAAAGCAGCCGAAGAAACGTCTTTATAGCGTTTCCGACTTCATCGGAAGCAGGGTAACGCCCAATACCCGGTTTGGCGTGCTCGCCACTCCCCATCCGTCATTCCGGCCTTGAGCCGGAATCCAGTCGACGCACGTCTGTGCGGCGGGGAGAGTCCTTTCAGCCCAAAGACTTGGGCTGGCTGGATTCCGGCTCAAGGCCGGAATGACGGAAGTGCATAACAGCACAATGCCGAGCGTTCGGTTACGCCGAGGGAAATTCCGCAAGCCTTGCGGCGTAGCGTGCCATGGTGTCGACCTCGAAATTGACGAAATCGCCCGGTTGGCGCTCGCCCCATGTGGTGACGGTGAGCGTGTGGCGGATCAGCAATACGTCGAAATCCGTGCCTTCGACGGCATTGACGGTCAACGAGGTGCCGTCGAGCGCCACGGAACCCTTGGGCGCAACGAATTTCGCCAGATGGTCCGGCGCGCGCAGGCGGATACGTACCGCTTGGCCTTCCGGCTCCACGGCCAAGATTTCCGCCTTGCCATCGACATGGCCGGAGACGATGTGACCGCCAAGCTCGTCACCGATCTTCAGCGCCCGCTCCAGGTTGACATGGGTGCCTTGTCTCCAGCCGGCAATCGTCGTCAGGCGCAGCGCTTCTTCCCAGGCTTCGACCTCATACCAGCGCTCGTTGCTGCCGTCTTCCGGCAGCCTCGTTACCGTCAGGCAGATGCCGCCGTGGGAGATGGACGCGCCCATATCGATGGTCTTGGGGTCGTAATTGGTCGCCACCCGCAGACGAATTCCTTCAGCCAGGGCTTCCAGCTCGGAAACGGTTCCAACGTCGGTGACAATTCCGGTAAACATCAAATCGGCCTTTCATAATCGAAGCAGCGATCCGGCCCATAGGCGGTTTCGCTGACCAGAGCATAATCGCCCGTGATATCGGCACGGCGGAGCGGCGTTTCAATGCCGCCCTCACCGATCACGACGGGGCTTTCGAACAGCATGATACGGTCCACCAGCCCGGCTTCAAGGAATGATTTTGCGGCAAAGGCGCCACCTTCGACCAGAAGTTCCGACATGCCGCTATCGGTTAGGGTGTGGAGGAGGTTTTCGAGGGTCGTGGCTTCGAGGATCTGGACGCCGGCGTTGGTTAGTTGCTGGCGCCGGTGGTCGGGGCTACCCCCCTCTGCCCTGCCGGGCATCTCCCCCTCACGGGGGGAGATCGGCAAGGGGCTGGCCGCTCGTGCAAATCGCGCCTTCGGTTCATCCTCTCTGCTCGTCGATGCACGATGGAGCGCCGCTCCATCGATCTCCCCCCTTGAGGGGGAGATGCCCGGCAGGGCAGAGGGGGGTAAAGCGGCAACGACCACCGGCACCTCCCGCGCAGTCCTCACCAGCTTCGACGTCAGCGGCAACTCTAACTGCCTATCCAGCACGATCCGCACCGGCGAGCGCTGTTCCATGCCCGCAATACGCACCGTCAGCTCCGGATCGTCGGCAATCGCCGTGCCAATACCCACAAGGATGCAATCGCAACGCGCCCGCAGCTCATGCACGGCATGGCGCGCCTCAGGACCGGTGATCGCGACCTGCCCCTCGCCTTTCCTGCCGATCATCCCATCAGCGGAAACAGCAAGCTTCAGAATCACATGTGGGCGTTTTTTCACCTGACGCGTGAGGTAGCCGGCAAGCGCGCGCTGGCCTTCCGCCCGCAGCAGGCCGGTTTCCACAACGATGCCGGCATCGCGTAAAATCGTATAACCTCTACCGGAAACCCGCTCATCGGGGTCATTCACCGCCACGACGACACGCGCGACGCCGTATTCCACCAGCGCATTGGCGCAGGGCGGGGTCTTGCCCCAGTGGGAGCAGGGTTCGAGCGTCACATAAGCGGTTGCACCACGCGCCGCCTCACCGGCGATTTCCAGCGCCTGACGTTCGGCATGGGGTCGGCCGCCGATGGCGGTCACGGCTTCGGCGATGATTTTCCCATCCTTGACGAGAACACAGCCCACGGAGGGGTTGGTCAGCGTCTGGCCCTGGTGGCGAAGCGAAACCTCGATTGCCCTTGCCATGAACCTTTCGTCATCGGCACGGCTCGTCACGGCTAGACTCCGGCGTCCGTATCGCGGGCGATCTTGGCGTTGATTTCGGCGATCACGTTTTCAAAATCCTCGGCATGGCTGAAATCGCGATAGACCGAGGCGTAACGCACAAAGGCCACGTCATCGAGACTTTTCAGCGCTTCCAGCACCTGCAGGCCGATTTCTTCCGAAGGAATTTCCGTCTCGCCCGAACTTTCCAGGCGACGAACGATGCCGGAAACGGCCCGCTCGATCCGGTCGCGATCAACCGGGCGCTTGCGCAGCGCGATCTCGAAAGATCGCACCAGCTTTTCCCGGTCGAAGGGCAGCTTGCGGCCGCTTTTCTTGATGACCATCAGCTCGCGCAATTGCACGCGCTCATAGGTCGTGAAGCGGCCGCCGCAATCGGGGCAGATGCGCCGCCGACGGATGGAGGTGTTGTCCTCCGCCGGACGCGAGTCCTTGACCTGTGTGTCTTCGGAACCGCAAAATGGGCAGCGCATCGTTTTCCTCTCTTTTCAGGTGCATGTACAGGTACATGCGGCCTTTCTTACATGTACGGGTACATCGGGAAACGGTCGGTCAAGCCGACGACCTTTTCACGCACCGCAGCCTCGACGGAGGCGTTGCCCTCGTCCGAATTGGCAACCTTCAGACCATCGAGAACCTCGACGATCAGCTTGCCGATTTCGCGGAATTCCGCTTCCTTGAAACCGCGCGTCGTGCCAGCCGGCGTGCCGAGACGGACACCGGAGGTGACGAAGGGCTTTTCCGGATCGAAGGGAATGCCGTTCTTGTTGCAGGTGATATAAGCGCGGCCGAGTGCGGCTTCTGCACGCTTGCCGGTGGCGTTCTTCTTGCGAAGGTCAACCAGCATCAGGTGGTTGTCGGTGCCGCCGGAGACGACATCCAGACCGCCTTCGACCAGCGTTTCAGCCAGCGCCTTGGCGTTCTTGACGACCTGTGCGGCATAGTCCTTGAACTCCGGCTGCAGCGCTTCACCGAAGGCAACGGCCTTGGCGGCGATGACGTGCATCAGCGGGCCGCCCTGCAGGCCGGGGAATACAGCCGAGTTGAACTTCTTGGCCAGATCCTCTTCATTGGTGAGGATCATGCCGCCACGCGGGCCACGCAGCGACTTGTGCGTCGTCGTCGTTGCAACATGGCAATGCGGGAATGGCGACGGGTGCTGGCCACCGGCAACGAGACCGGCGATGTGGGCCATGTCGACCATCAGGTAAGCGCCGATTTCATCGGCGATCTCGCGGAAACGCTTCCAGTCCCAGACGCGCGAATAGGCGGTGCCGCCTGCGAGGATGAGCTTCGGCCGGGTTTCCTTGGCCTTGCGCTCCACCTCGTCCATGTCGAGCAGGTTGTCGCCTTCGCGCACGCCGTAAGACACGACGTTGAACCATTTGCCGGACATGTTGACCGGCGAACCATGTGTCAGGTGACCTCCCGAGTTCAGATCGAGACCCATGAAGGTGTCGCCCGGCTGCAGGAGCGCAAGGAACACGGCCTGGTTCATCTGCGAACCGGAATTCGGCTGGACGTTGGCGAAGTTGACGCCGAACAGCTTCTTGGCGCGCTCGATGGCAAGCTCTTCAGCAATGTCGACAAACTGGCAGCCGCCGTAATAGCGCTTGCCCGGATAACCTTCGGCATATTTGTTGGTCATGATCGAACCCTGCGCTTCAAGCACGGCGCGGGAAACGATGTTTTCCGAGGCGATCAGTTCGATCTCGTGGCGCTGGCGACCCAGTTCCTTCTCGATCGAGCCGAAAATATCCGGATCAACTTCGGCAAGCGGACGGGAGAAGAAAGCATCTGTGTTCGACATGGTGAAGGCTCCTGAAACAGTAATGCGATGGCGTCTTAGCGTTCCGCCCGGACAAGAGCAATACGAGGTGCGAGATTTGCCCGTCAAAACGCGACGTTGCGACAAAAAACGGCAGGTGTTTTCAGAAAATCGCCAAGAAAAAAGCCGCACCCGAAGATGCGGCCTGTTTTCATCGATAAAAGCGCAGATCAGTTGCGCGGCAGAAGGTCGTCATCAACAGGGCCGGCCGGCTGCTCCATGCCGGTGGTGGTGTTGAGCGCCAGTTCGGCGTTGCCGTCTTTTTCATAGATGTCATCGCGGAACTGCACCACGCCGTCCTTTGCAGACCATGCGGTGATGTAGACGAAATAAACAGGCACTTCCTGCGCCAGCTTGATAGGCGTGTTGACGCGGGTGGCGATGACGCGTTCCATTTCCTGACGCGACCAGCCGGGCGTGTCGCGCAACAGCCAGCTCGTGAGGTCGCGCACGTTCTGCACACGCACGCAGCCGGAAGATTCGAACCGCATCAGCTTGTTGAACAGGCCCTGCTGCGGCGTGTCGTGCATATATTCGTTGTTGGGATTGTGGAAGTTGATCTTCGTCGAGGACATGGCGTTGATCTTGCCGGGGTCCTGGCGGAACATCAGGTTCGGAGCCTTCGGCGCGAACCAGTCGACCGCGGTCGGCGACACTTCCTGCCCCTTGCCGTCGATGAGGCGGATATTGTTCCGCTCCAGATAGGTCGGATCCTTCTGCATCAGCGGCACGATGTCCTTTTCGACGATCGAGCGCGGCGCTGTCCAGTAAGGGTTGAGGATGACTTCGTAGACCTTGGAATTGATGACGTGCGTCGGGCGGCTGGCGCGGCCGACAACGGCCGTGTTGCGCAGGACGACGCGCTCATTCTCCACCGCCTCGATGGCGGCGGCCGGAATATTGACCATCAGGTGACGCTGGCCGAGATCGCCCGACATGGACTGGATGCGCACGAGGTTCGTCTGCAACTGCGCCAGACGGATCTGGGCCGAAACATTGAGCGCCTTGGTGGTATACTCACCGCTGACGCCATCGGCCGGAAGGCCATGACGGGCCTGGAAACGCTTCAGTGCGCCATCGACATAACTATCGAAGGCGCTGGAAATGCCGGCTTCGCGCGGCAGGTCGCCGGAAACCATCAGTCGCTGGCGAAGCGCCTGTACGGAGGGATCAGAGACGCCGATCTGAAGACGCTGCTGGCTGACGGGCACATCCGGCCAGCCGCCATTCTGCACGATCTGCTGATATTGCATGATCGCCTGCTGCATGTAGACCGGTGCTTCCCGACCGAGAACCGGATTGTTGGAAACGACGCCCACCGTGGAACGCGACGTATTGGCGTCGAACTGGTCATCCCAGTTGCCGCGGCGCGACGAACCCATAAGGTCGTTCAGCGCATTCTGCGCCAAGGCCGGCGCGGCAAGTGCTGCAACACCAACGGAAACGGCTGAGCGCAGAAGCGCGCGGCGCGATACGGAATCGGAAACGGATTTCTTTGTCATTTTACCTACCAGCCACTCTCTTCGGCATTCTCAACAATGCCTAAATCAATATGATTAACAAACACGTACAACGTGCCTGCCGGCCGGTAATGCTCGAGGCCCAGGGTCTGGGCACTACAGTCTGGCGGAACAGTCGGGACTTGCCGCGACAGCAGGAGAAACAGCCGGCTCCCTCACCCTTGCCGGTCCCATATCAATATGGCCAATTCGTGTCACGAGCCTTTTCTCACAAAGCTGTGTTGCCTGAAAATAAAGGCGAAGGCTCGGATAAGACACCGGGCTTGACATGAAAAATGAGCGACGGCGTTGCGCGGAATCCGCAAGCCGGAGGCAAAGCGTTGCCCCCGGCTTAAACAGTGAAACCGTCGCGGATATTAGAGACGATAAGCGATCGAGTCGTTCCAGAAGCGATCGAGGCGCTGCAGCAGCTTGTTCATTTCGGAGAACTCGCCGGTGCCGATGCCGCCGACCTTTTCGATCGAGCCGACGTGGCGTTCATAAAGGCGGGCAACCGTTTCGGCGATGGCCTGGCCTTCTTCGGTCAGGCTGATGCGGACCGAGCGGCGGTCGACACGCGAGCGCTGGTGGTTGATGAGGCCGAGGTCGACCAGCTTCTTGACGTTGTAGGAAACGTTCGAGCCGAGGTAATAACCGCGGGAGCGAAGTTCACCGGCCGTCAGTTCGGAATTGCCGATATTGAACAGCAGGAGCGCCTGTACGGCGTTGACGTCATCACGACCCTGACGATCGAACTCGTCCTTGATGACATCGAGGAGGCGGCGGTGGAGGCGTTCCACCAGATGCAGCGACTCCATGTAGAGCGAACGGATGGTATCTTCGTGTGCGTCGGCAACAACGGCCTGCGGCTTAACTTTGCTATTGATCATGACTGCCTCACTGTTTTGTTTGGCGGTGTGTTTGTTTGTCTCCCGCCTTGAGTGAGAACCTAATCAATGCGCATAAAATTCTACTTAAAAGCTACGATTAACAAATGGTTACCTGCATTTTCCCTGGAGGGACCAACTTGTGGCGAAGCGGGAATGGCCTACAGTCATGCATTATAAATCAATGACTTAGAGATAAAAAACAGCGTCAAAACAGGCCGTATTGCTTTATTCTTATGGTAAATCAATTCTTGCGCGTTCTTCATTCTGGCGGTGATCCAGCCAGAAAGCGACCAGAAATAGTATATAAATGGTTGCCACGAGACCGTGCATGACGGGTACCAGCGTGTTGGCGCCGAAGATGTGGGGCCACACCTTATACATAGCGATCTGCGCGCCTGCCCCCATGACCCACATGACCGCCCCCCAGGAGGCCCCGAGCCAGAGGCCAAGTGCCGCAACCGGGAAAATGACCGCCAGCGCACTGCCCGCCACACGCCACGGCAGGTTCAGCATGTCGAACCGGCCCTGCCCGCCCAGCGAATACCCCGTGAGCATTGCCCAATATTGCAGGCCGAACCAGAAACAGGAGACCGCGACCAGCCTCATGAAGACCAGAAAGAGGATTTCCGTAAGCGGACGCTTCGGCAGAGGTTGAGAATCAGGTTCCATGGCCGGAAGATACGGTCTCGACGGGCGGGCGACCAGCCCATATTGAATCCGGTGGCCTGCCTTGTCAAAGCATCGTTGCCGGGCAAGGCAGACAGGAGGGGAAGCCAGGGCAACATTGTCGCATTCGCACGCCGCATGCTTCATGTTATGCAGCTTTCCAAATTTGACCGAAGGACATTCTGACATGCAGGACAAAACGCATCTGGTCGACGAGATAACCGGCCATCGCCGCATGCGGCGCAATCGCAAGGCGGATTGGACGCGCCGTCTGGTGCAGGAGAACCGCCTGACCGTCGACGATCTCATCTGGCCGGTCTTCATCGTGCCCGGCAGCAATATACTCGATCCCATTCCGGCAATGCCCGGCGTCAACCGGATGAGTATCGACAAGCTCGTCGAAGCGGCGAAGGAAGCCGCCGACCTCGGCATCCCGGCGATCGCCACCTTTCCGAATATCGAGATGGAGCTGCGTGACGAGACCGGCTCGAACGCGCTCGAGGCGAATAATCTCATCAATCAGGCGACCATCGCCGTCAAGAAAGCCGTTCCAAATATCGGCATGATCACCGATGTCGCGCTCGATCCCTTCACCAGCCACGGACATGACGGCATTCTGCGCGGCGACGAGATCGTCAATGACGAGACTGTGGAACAGGTCGTCAGGGCGGCAATCCTGCAGGCCGAAGCCGGCTCCGACATTATCTCCCCTTCAGAGATGATGGATGGCCGCATCGGCGCCATCCGTCGCGGCCTTGATGCCGCTGGGCACCAGAATGTCGGCATCATGGCTTATGCGACGAAATTCGCCTCCGGCTATTACGGCCCCTACCGTGAAGCCATTTCGACGGCCGGTCTGCTGAAAGGCGACAAGAACAGCTATTATATCAGCCCTGCCAACGGCATGGAGGCGATCCGCGACGCAGCACTCGACGTGGAGGAAGGCGCCGATATGCTGATGGTCAAACCCGGCCTGCCCTATCTCGACATTTGCTGGCGGCTGAAGGACAATTTCGGCCTGCCGACCTTCGCCTATCAGGTGTCCGGCGAATATACCCAGATCAAGGCTGCGGCCATGAATGGCTGGATCGACGGCGAGCGGGTGATGATGGAAACGCTTCTCTGTTTCAAGCGTGCAGGCTGCGATGGCATCTTAAGCTATTTCGCCATCGAGGCCGCACGCAAACTCGCAAAGGGCTGACACCCGACGCTTATTGTATTCAGTCGTTTTCTTCCCATATTGTCTGCTGACACGGCACATATGCCGAGTTGTCAGACCTTCTCAGGAGAAAACGACCGATGAGCCTCGACCAGAACCCCACCTATGCCGCACCGGACGACTGGCGCGCCTATAGCGGCGTCCTGAGCCGGCGCGTCTTCGCGTTCCTGATCGATTACGCGATCGTTCTGCTGCTTTGCATTCCGGCCGCCGTGATTGTCTTCTTCCTCGGCGTGATTACATTCGGCCTTGGCTGGTTTCTCTTCCCGGCGCTGTTCGTAATCGTCGCGGTGCTTTATTTCGGCATATCACTCGGCGGCCCCTCGCAGGCCACACCCGGCATGCGGGCGATGGGCATCGCGATGGCGCGCATGGACGGACGGCGAATCGATTTCCTGTTGGCGACCGTGCACATCGTGCTTTTCTGGGTCATCAACTCGGTTTTGACACCTTTGATTCTTCTGGCAGGCCTGTTTACCGAGCGCTCGCGCCTCGTTCACGACTTCCTGCTCGGCACCGTCATGGTCAGAACACGCTGATATCGAAGAAAGCCACGAAAACGTGGCTTTCAAAGGCGGTAAATACCTCATCCCGCAGTTGACGTTTTCCGTCATTTTGCCATTCTGTGACATTATGCATGTCGCTTGAAGCGCCGCCGCCAACCCCGTGAAATCGCGGCGCGCTTTCATAACAGACGCAGGAGGCGATCACGGTTCGATGAACACGCAGGCGACGCCCTCCCCCCAATTCTATCTTACGGCGCCGGCCACCTGCCCCTATCTGCCGAACCAGATGGAGAGGAAGGTCTTTACGCATCTGGTTGGCCCGCGCGCCTCGGAAATGAACGACCTTCTGACCCAGGGCGGTTTCAGGCGTTCGCAAAACATCGCCTATCGCCCCGCCTGCGAAAACTGCCGCGCCTGCGTTTCCGTGCGCATCCTGACCGAGCAGTTCCAGCCGACGAAATCGATGCGGCGCGTATTGTCCATCAACAAGGATGTCGTCGCCACCGTTCACGCCGCCGAGCCTTCCACCGAGCAGTTCTCCCTGTTCCGCCGTTATCTCGACCACCGCCACCAGTCTGGCGGCATGTCTGACATGTCGGCGCTGGACTATGCGATCATGGTCGAAGACACGCATGTGAACACCCGCATCATCGAATACCGCGTGCGCGAACCGGGCTCAGGCATTGATTCCAGCAAACGCGGCGAGTTGCTGGCCGTGGCGCTCAGCGACGTGATGAGCGACGGGCTGTCGATGGTCTATTCCTTCTTCAACCCCGATCTTGAAAAACGCTCGCTCGGCACTTTCATGATCATCGATCACATCACCCGCACCCGCGCACTTGGCCTGCCGCATGTGTATCTCGGCTACTGGGTCGATGGTTCGGAAAAGATGGGCTACAAGACCCGCTACCATCCGCAGGAACATCTGACGCCGCGCGGGTGGGAGGTTTATGAGCCTGGCGAAGAATAACGGGGGCGCCACGTCCTATTCAATTCGGATAGCAAAAACACATGAAAGACGTCCCGAGTAAACTTCCGGGACGCCACTAAAATATTACCCGCCAAACTTCCCGCTACGCGGAAAACCCTTTGGCACGGTGCGGCCCGCCGTTGCCCGGTCGGCCAGCCATTCGCGGAGTTCGTCACCCACCTTGTTAAAGAGACGCCCGGCCGTGTCGGACCAGCTCAGACCCTCGGCAACGGCGAAACATTTCACGTCAATGACGCCGCCATCCTTGTAGCGTTGCAGGCGCACGCCCTTGCCACGTGACATTTCCGGCACCTGCGACAGCGGGAAGGCCAGGAGCTTGCGGTTTTCGCCGACGACGGCGACATGATCGCCCGTCACCGGCACCGCGAGCTTGGCTTCATCAGGCATCGAGACATTCATGATCTGCTTGCCCTTGCGGGTATTCGCGACCATTTCACTTTCCGCCACGATGAAACCGTTGCCGGCCGTGGAGACGAGCAGCAGCTTGCGCGACGGGTCGTGCACGAAGGCGGTCAGGATGTCCTGATCGTTCTCCATATCAACCATAATGCGGATCGGTTCGCCATGGCCGCGCCCGCCGGGCAGCTTGTCGGCGCCGAGCGTATAGGCCTTGCCGCCGGTGGTCAAAAGCAGCAGCTTGTCGGTCGTCTGCGCCGGGAAGGCAAGCTTCGGGCCGTCACCTTCCTTGAAGGTCAAGGCCGACGTATCGGACATGTGGCCCTTCAACGCCCTGATCCAGCCCTTCTGCGAGATGACGATGGTGACCGGTTCCTTCTCGATCATCGCCTGCTGGATGGCCTCGATATCGGCATCCGGCGCATCCGCGAACTGTGTGCGGCGACGGCCGATCTCGGTTGCCTTGGCATATTTCTTTTTGACCTCGCCGATTTCCCAGGCGACGGTCTGCCACTGCTTGTCGTCGGAAGCGAGCAGACCTTCGATTTCGGCCTTCTCGCTGCTGAGTTCATCGAACTCCTTGCGAATTTCGAATTCCTCGAGCTTGCGCAGATTGCGCAGCCGCATGTTGAGGATGGCTTCGGCCTGATTGTCGGTGAGCGACCACTTGGCCATCATCACCTGTTTCGGCTCGTCCTCCTCGCGGATGATGCGGATAACCTCATCCAGATTGAGATAGGCGACCAGCAGGCCGCCCAGAATCTCAAGCCTGCGGTCGATGGCGGCAAGACGGTGGCGGGAGCGGCGGACGAGAACATCCTTGCGGTGCGCCAGCCACTCGCTCAGCACCTCATTCAGCGCCATGACCTTCGGCACCTTGCCCAGCGACAGCACGTTCATGTTGAGCGGCAGGCGGCTTTCGAGGTCAGACAGGCGAAACAGCGATTCCATCAGGAGCGTCGCATCGACGGTGCGGTTCTTCGGCACCAGCACAATGCGCACATCTTCAGCGGATTCGTCTCGAACATCTTCCAGCAGCGGCAGCTTGCGGGCGAGCAGCAGCTCGGCGATCTTTTCGATAAGCCGCGATTTCTGCACCTGGAAGGGAATTTCGGTGATGACGATCTGGTAACCGCCACGGCCGAGATCTTCCGTTTCCCACTTGGCGCGCACGCGGAAACCGCCACGCCCCGTCTTGTAGGCCTCGAGAATATTCTCGCGGCTTTCGATGATCACGCCGCCCGTGGGTAGATCGGGGCCGGGAATGAACTCCACCAGCTTCTCGACCGTCGCATCGGGATGCTTGATGAGATATAGCGCCGCATCGCAAAGTTCGTGGGCATTGTGCGGCGGGATCGATGTCGCCATGCCGACGGCAATGCCAGAGGCACCGTTGGCCAGAAGATTCGGGAAAGCGCCCGGCAGGACCACCGGTTCCTCGTCTTCCTCGTTATAGGTGGCGCGGAAATCCACGGCGTCTTCGCCGATGCCTTCCAGCAGCAGCGCCGCCACGTCAGTCATGCGCGCTTCGGTGTAACGATAGGCAGCAGCACCGTCGCCATCGATGTTGCCGAAATTGCCCTGCCCGTCGACGATCGGATAACGTTGTGAGAAATCCTGCGCGAGACGCACCAGCGCATCATAGACCGACTGGTCGCCATGCGGGTGGAACTTACCGATAACGTCACCGACGATACGGGCGCATTTCTTGAAGGCCGAATTGGGACGAATGCCCATTTCGCTCATGGCGTGAATGATACGGCGATGCACCGGCTTGAGGCCGTCACGCACATCCGGCAGCGCACGATGCATGATCGTGGACAAGGCGTAAGCGAGGTAGCGCTCTTCAAGCGCCGCCTTCAAATCGACCGGATGAATGTTATCGTCTCCGCCAGACGGAGGTACAAGATTTTTTCCCATGGTGCTTGACTAGCGGAAATGCCGATTCCCGGCAAGAAATTCGGGGGTCTGCCCTGTGGATGAAAGCACCTCTCTCACGAGGTTTTTTGTTAACCGCGATCTAAATGCCGCAATGCCGCCGTCATGCGAATCGATCTAAATCCTATAGACCTTTGAATAATCGTGAATATAAGTATCACCATTAGCATTCTGACACGGTGCACATCCGTACGTTGAGGGAAGAAACATCATGAGACTGAAATCCACCCGGCAGGTTCTTTTCGCCAGTGCCGCGCTTCTTACGCTTTCGGCACCGGCTTTTGCGCTGGATGGCGGGGATGTGCTGAAGAAGATCAATGCAGCCTATGCCGCGCAGGGCGGCGAGATCGCCGCCGGCTCGGTTGCCGTCAACGGCTCGACGGTAACTCTGAACAGCGTGACCTTCAACGCGGCTGCCGATCCGGCCAAGAAAATACCGGTCGGCAACATCACGCTTGAAGGCGTCGAGGAAAACAAGGGCGGTTATACGATCAAGAACGCCCGTTTCGACAATATCAACTACAGCCAAGAAAACGTGGAGATCAAGGCAAGCGACATCTACATGTCGGGCCTCGTCATTCCCGCCGATGCAACCACGGGCACCGTGGATGCACTGATGTTCTATGACGAAGCGCATAGCGGCCCGGTTTCGGTTTCCATCGACGGCAAGCCGGCTTTCTCGCTTGAAGAAAGCACCGCGACGATGTCCGTCAGCGATGACAAGGCCTCGATCGGTTTCGAACTCGATGCATCCGGCTTCAAGGCCGATCTCAGCGAAGTCACCGACCCGGCCACGAAGGACGCAATCGAGAAGCTCGAACTCAAGGCCCTTTCCGGCGACATGACCATGAGCGGCAGCTGGGAAGTCGCCTCCGGCACCGTCGATGTCGAGGAATATGCCATCGACCTCGACAATGTCGGCCGCCTCAACATGTCGTTCGGCTTCTCCGGCTACACGCTCGCCTTCATCAAGTCGATGCAGGAGACGGTAAAGGCGCAGGCCGCCAATCCGAACAAGGAACAGGCGGACCAGGCGGCAAGCCTTGCCATGCTCGGCCTGATGCAGCAGCTTTCCTTTATCAACGCCGAAATCAGCTTTGAAGACGCCAGCATCACCAAGCGCGCCATCGATTACGCGGCAAGCCAGCAGGGCATGACGAGCGACCAGCTTGCCCAGACCATCAAGGGCATGGCCCCCATCATGATGGCCTCGCTCAACGTTCCGGAATTGCAGAACATGGTGTCGGTGGCGATCAACACCTATATCGACAATCCGAAGAACTTCGCCATCACCGCAGAACCGGAAAAGCCGGTTCCGTTCCCGATGATCATGGGCGCTGCGATGGGCGCGCCGAACACCCTGCCGAAAATGCTCGGCGTGACGGTGACGGCAAACGAATAAACAAAAAAGCCCCGGTTTTGCCGGGGCTTTTCTTTTGCGCTTAGAGCACGTCCAGTGAAAGCGAAATCGGAGGACGTGCTCTAGCTATTTATTTCTGCGCATTTTCCGGACGTAAACCGCTACGCAGTTTTACTGGAAATGCCTTAGTGCAGCGGGGCTGCCGCCGCACCCTGCTTGTCGTGCAAGGCGAAACGGTCGATCATGTGGGCGCTCGCCTCGTTGACACCGATCACTTCGACCCGCTTGCCGACTTTACGGAATTTCAGGACGACCTTATCCAGCGCGCCGACCGCCGAAATATCCCACAGATGCGCCTCCGTGACATCAATCGTCACCGCCTCCACCTCTTCGGCAAAATCAAAGGCGGCGATGAAGCTCTCCGTCGAAGCGAAGAAAATCTGACCGTCGACGCGGTAGATCCGCTCCCGGCCATCGGCTGAAAGCTCCGGCCGGACATGGAAGAGCTTAGACACCTTGCCTGCGAAAAACACACCGGAAAGAAGCACGCCCGCCAGCACACCCTTTGCAAGGTCATGGGTGGCGAGCACCGTGCCGACGGTTACCAGCATGACGATGCTTGAAGATGGCGGGTTGCGGCGGAGATCAAGGATCGAACGCCATGAGAAGGTGCCGATGGACACCATGATCATGACTGCCACCAGAGCCGCCATGGGAATGATGCGCACGAGATCGTCCAGCACCAGGATGAGGAACAGCAGGAACGCACCCGCGATGAAGGTGGACAAGCGGCCGCGACCGCCGGAGCTGACATTGATGACGGACTGGCCAATCATGGCGCAGCCGCCCATGCCGCCGATGAGGGCAGAGGCGATATTGCTCGTCCCCTGCCCGATGCATTCCTGGCTCTTGTTGCTGCCCGTATCCGTCATGTCGTCGACGATCTGAGCCGTCAGCAGCGATTCCAGCAGGCCGACGGCGGCGAGCGCCACGGAATAGGGAAAGATGATCTGCAACGTCTCGAAGGTAAAAGGCACCTGCGGCAATGCAAAAATCGGCAATGTTGACGGCAACTCGCCGAGATCGCCGACCGTGCGGATATCCATACCGGAAAACACCGCAACACAGGTCAGGACAACGATGGCGACCAGCGGTGACGGGATGATCTTCGTGACCAGCGGGAAGAGATAGATGATCGCAAGGCCAGCCGCGATCATGACATAGGTTTCAACCGGCACGCCGATCAGTTCGGGCAATTGCGCCATGAAGATCAGGATCGCCAGCGCATTGACGAAACCGGTCATGACAGAGCGCGAGACGAAGCGCATCACCCGGCCAAGCCTCGCAAAACCCGCCGCGATCTGCAGCACGCCCATGAGGATGGTGGCGGCAAAGAGATATTGCAGGCCGTGCTCCTTGACGAGCGTGACCATAAGCACGGCAGTGGCAGCGGTTGCCGCCGAAATCATGCCCGGCCGCCCGCCGGTGAAGGCGGAAACGCAGGCGATGGCGAAGGAGGCAAACAGCCCCACTTTCGGATCGACGCCGGCAATGACGGAAAAGCCGATGGCTTCGGGAATGAGGGCGAGCGCGACAACGATGCCGGAAAGCACATCGCCGCGAATATTGGAAAACCACTCACGTCTGTAAGTCTGAAATCTGTTCATCTGATTTTTTCGCAAAGAATGACGCACCGGCCGGAGCCATGTCCGGTAGATTGAAAAGGAATGTCGGTGCTTTGCGTTGTCTGGCGGATCGGCGGCCAGAAGAGCCACCCGGGATTTCACCGGGTCCGTGGTGAGTACCCCACCTATAAACAGCAAAAAAGCGGGCGGCAAGTTGCGCGCCCGCTTTTCGATGCAGCGAAATGAGGTATCAGGCCGCTTCGCGCAAGCCACGCTCCTCTATATGCATATCACTCAGCCGGAACTGACAGACCAGATCCTTGAGACGGGCCGTCTCGCTCGCCAGCATGGCGCTGGCGGCATTGTTTTCCTCGACCATGGCGGCATTCTGCTGTGTACCCTGATCCAGATGGTTGACGGCAGTATTGATCTCGGAAAGCCCGAGCGACTGCTCCTTTGTCGCGACGGCGATGGCTTCGATATGGCCGTTGATCGTCTTGACCGAGCCGCCGATGCGCGACAGGGCAGCACCTGTTTCCCGCACGAAACGCGCACCGTCCTTCACCTCGGTGCTGGAGTTGCGGATGAGCACCTTGATCTCGGCCGCCGCTTTTGCAGAGCGCTGCGCCAGTTCGCGCACCTCCTGCGCGACGACGGCGAAACCGCGCCCCGCCTCGCCTGCACGCGCGGCCTCCACACCAGCGTTGAGCGCGAGAAGATTGGTCTGGAAGGCGATCTCATCGATGACGCTGATAATGCTGCCGATCTTGCCGGATGATTGCTCGATCTTTTCCATGGCCATGATGGTGTCGACGACAAGATCGGCCGTGCGGGTGGCATCCTCATCGGCCGAATGGGCGACCGTGCGGGCTTCCACCGCGCGTTCCGCCGAAATGCGGATATTCGCGGTCAATTCATCGAGAGCGGCGGCGGTCTCTTCCAGCGAGGCGGCCTGTTGCTCAGTGCGGCGGGCAAGATCGGCAGCGCTCTGGCTGATTTCCTGGCTGCCGCCGTCAATCGCAACGCTCGACTGCACGACGCCGGACATGGCGGCGTCCAGCTGGCGGATGGTGCGGTTGAGATCGTGGCGCAACGTCTCGAAATCCGGGGCGAAAGGCTCGTTCAACTCGAAGGAGAGATCACCGGCGGCGAGGCGGTGCAGCGCTGCCGCGAGACCGCTGGTCGCCTGCATCAGCCGCGCCTGTGCCTCGGCCTCCGCCTCTCGCTGGAAGCGGGCCTTTTGATCTTCCGCCTGTTGCCGGGCCGCAAAAGTCTGGTTCTCCAGTTCGATCTTGGCGATGGCGGCCTGCCGGAAAATTTCCAGCGCCTGCGCCATGGCGCCAAATTCATCCTTGCGGCGCAGGCCGGGAACGGCGAATTCGGTTTCACCTTCGGCAAGACGACGCATCGCGCCGGTGATCAAGGTCGCGGGGCGGGTTATCGAACGGCCAATGAAATAGACCCCGGCAAAAAGGATCACGACGGTCAGGGCAATGAGGGCGACGACGATCGAAACCGTGGTTTCCGCCGCATTTTTGTTTTCCAGCGCGCTTGCCTGCCGCTCCTGCCGATAGGCCGAGGAAATATCGGCGACAACGGGCAGCAACGCATTGTAGGCGGAAGCGACCGTTTCGCGCGCTTTTTGCTCCTCCAGCACCGCCTGCGCATAAAAGCGGAATGAGGCGGTGTAGATTTCCAGCGCGTCCATGATGCGCTGGCGCTCCGCGCCTGGCCGATATTCCAGCTTTACCAGCGCCTTGAAGGTTTCCACCTCGGCGGCATGTTTCGTCGCATAGGTTTCGTCGCGCCGCAGGATGAAATCCTTTTCGTGCCTGCGCATCATCAACATGCTGGCGCGGATTTCGGCATTGGCAACGGTGTCGATGTGTTTTTCAATGGAATGCACACCATTACGCATCGCGCCTTCAAGTCCGTCTGCGGGGGTGAGACCCAGCTCCTGATTTTTGGAAACCAGCGCTTTCATGCGTTCACCATAGGCAGCAACACCCTGCGCCAGCGCATCAAGTTTCACGCGGGTCTGCGATGTCGCGCTGCCTTCGAGGGAATTGACGGACTGCGCAACCCTGCCCATCGTCTGGTCGAACTGCGCCACGGAATTCATGTCCCTGGAAAGCAGGAAGTCCCTCTGGTGCAGGCGGCTTTCATGCAGAGCGTCCACCAGCGTCGTCAACACCCCGTCCCTCTGGATCAGCGTGTCTTCAGCGACGCGATAACGCTCCTCCATCTGCCTTTGCCACAGCAGCATGCCGGCGATGACGGCGATACCGCACAGCGCAGCCAGCGCCAGCATGGACACGCGATGCGCAATTTTGAACGTCGAGACCAGCGAAAACATTCAACCCTCGTTTGTGAAACTTCGTGGGGCGATGAATGATCGACAAGGCTTAAGAAGTTCTCTACCGGATTTGTCAGTTTGATTAAGTTTTTATGACAACCCACAGGTTAAACAGAATACACAGCGGATGCCCGCAAGCAAAAAACACTCCACGATTAAGATGCCTCTAGCAAAAACAGAGTAGACAACAGGTGGGAAAGCGTTGCCATCCCGCCCCAGTATTCGCTCCCCGCTTTTCTCATCTGACACCAAGTCGGACAAGGAAAAACGGGGAGTTACGACGATTCGAGACCAATCTGGCTGGAGTAAGCTAGACTATGCCGCCTCGTTTGCAGAGTTGCGAATCTGCGATGCCCCTGCCCCCCGACCAATCGACCCGGCGGGTGGCGTACATGGTTGCGGCTATGGCAATGAAGGAAATCACAGCACCTGCCAGCAACGCATACTCGTCTTCGTTCAAAACCAGATACATGACGCCGTAGGCGACCGCCAATGCGGTAAACAATGCCACACCGTTCCTGCGACTACTGGTTGCGCTTCCGAGATACGATGCGATCAGTGCCGCCGTCGATGTTGATGCCGTGATATAGGCAGCCGTGAAGCCAGTATGCTCTGAGAGTGCCAGCAACAACACGTAGAAAATAATCAGCGCCAACCCCGTCAGCACATATTGTATCCAGTGCACGACAGTGCCGCCCTTGAGTTCAACGATGAAGACGGCAAGGAAGACCAGCGAGATGAAACCGATCGAATATTTCAGCGTCCGGGCGATGATCTGGTAGAATTTCACGGGTTCAACGAGGTTGATCGTCATGAGGCTGCCCGACAGCGGCAGACGCGTGCCCTCCACCACCCGATCTATGCCCCTGGCAAGATAAGGAATGGTCCAGTTCGCCTTGAAATCCGTGGCGGTGACGGTCTTCTGCTCGGGCAGGAACAGGCCTTCAAAGCCCGGATGCGGCCAATCGGCGTTTGCCGCAAAGCTCGTCGTCTGGCCGGCCGGCGCCACGGCGAAACTGCCTGAACCATTCAGGGAAAAGGCGATATCGAAGGCGAAGCCGGTTTCGATGAGGTTTCTTTCAATCACCCTGTGCACTCCGGCATCGGACCTGATGGCGATTTCCGGACCGGCGCGGTTGGTCAGTGCCGAAATATCCCGCATGCCGGGATCAAAAGGCAGAACCGGGCCGCCATCGATTTTGACGCCGGCGCTGGAGCGGATGCCGGTAATATCCTGTATGCTGAGGACGAGAATGGCGTTCTCCAGTCGCGGCGTGCCGGAAAAGCGCGCAAGATCCTGCAGGATGCCGGAACCGAAGCGGCCTTTCAGCATGACGTTGCCGTTGTAGACCGGCAGGCTATAGATCGACAGCTGCTTTTCCTCGGTCTTCAGATCGGCCGCAACATCAAGCGTTTCCGGCATGACCAGCACCCATTCGGTCGTGCGGTCGACGATGCTCTGGCCATTCACCTCGCGGCGGCGGTCCACGTCGAAAGGCACGGCAAGATAGGGACCGTTCACCACCTGATCACCGCCCCAGCCATTGGCAATCCGGCCCGACACATCTTCCGCCCGCGAGGCGCGCTCTTCCGTCAACCCCCAGACAAGCAGGAGCGGTACGAGCAGAACCATGGATATGAAGCCAATCATCAGGAACTTGGCGCCCGGCGAGCGCAGGCTGACGGCGAAATTGCTGCGCGGCGGGGCTGGAGGCGCATATCCACCCGCCGGCGCGATATCTTTTTCCGTTTCATGTACCATTCTGAAATCCTTATAAATATGATCACGCCGAAACCGAAAGCGAAGTTCGGCCGGCGCTGTCCCAAGTTTAAAACCCCAAATAGTCTTGCGTCCCCCCAGGTGAACGCGGAGCCTATACTGGAAGCGGATTTCGGCTGATTGTGCGCGGAATTCGGTTTAACTCGCGGTAAAATTGTGACTTTGCCGCGTTCGTTGCAAAAACAAAAAGGGCCGGCGTTGCCGCCAGCCCTTTGTTTGAACCTGAATAAATCCAGATCAGTCCTTTTTGGACGGAACCACGCGCAGCGCCAGTTCGCGAAGCTGCGTCGGCGTTGCCGGCGACGGGGCATTCATCAAGAGGTCCTGCGCCTGCTGGTTCATCGGGAACAGCGTGATTTCGCGAAGGTTCTTGGCGCCGACCAGCAACATGACCACACGGTCGATGCCGAAAGCGCAACCGCCATGCGGAGGCGCGCCGTACTGGAAGGCACGGTAGAGACCGCCGAAGCGCTCTTCCACATCGCTCTGCGACAGGCCGACCTTTTCGAAGGCCTTCACCATCAACTCAGGCGACTGGTTACGGATCGAGCCGGAAGCGATTTCGAAGCCGTTGCAGACCGCGTCATACTGGAACGCCTTGATGGAGAGCGGATCCTGCCCTTCCAGCGCTTCCATGCCACCCTGCGGCATGGAGAAGGGGTTATGGGCGAAATCGATCTTCTTTTCTTCGTCGTTGTATTCGAAGAAGGGGAAATCGACGATCCAGCACATTTCAAAACGGTCGCGGTCGATCAGGTTCAGTTCGTCGGCAGCGCGGGTGCGCGCCTCACCGGCGAACTTGTAGAACTTGGCGGGATCGCCGGCGACGAAGAAGCAGGCATCGCCCGCTTCAAGGCCGAGCCGCGTGCGCAGCGCTTCGGTGCGTTCCTCGCCGATGTTCTTGGCGAGCGGGCCGGAGCCGCCGACCTTGCCGTCTTCTTCCTTCCAGAAGATATAACCGAGGCCAGGCTGGCCCTGGCTCTGCGCCCACACGTTCATGCGGTCGCAGAAAGCGCGCGACCCGCCGGTCTTGGCAGGGATCGCCCAGACCTGAACCTTGGGGTTGGAAGCGATCATGTTGGCGAAGACCTTGAAGCCCGAACCGTCGAAATGTTCGGTTACGGCTTCCATGACGATCGGGTTGCGCAGGTCCGGCTTGTCGGAGCCGTATTTGCGGATCGATTCGTCATAGGGAATGCGCGGCCACTGTTTCGTCACCGGCTTGCCTTCGGCAAACTGTTCGAACACGGCCGTCATCATCGGCTCCATCGTGGTCCAGACATCTTCCTGGGTCACGAAGCTCATTTCGACGTCGAGCTGGTAGAATTCACCCGGCAGGCGGTCGGCACGCGGGTCTTCATCGCGAAAGCAGGGAGCGATCTGGAAGTAGCGGTCGAAACCGGCCACCATCAAAAGCTGCTTGTACTGCTGCGGCGCCTGCGGCAGCGCGAAGAACTGGCCTTCATGGATACGCGAGGGAACGAGGAAGTCGCGCGCACCTTCCGGCGAGGATGCGGTGAGGATCGGCGTGGTATATTCGGCAAAGCCCAGTTCACCCATGCCCTTGCGCATGGAAGAGATGATCTGCGTGCGCTTGACGATGTTCTTGTGCAGCGTCTCGCGGCGAAGGTCGAGGAAGCGATATTTCAGGCGTACGTCTTCGGGATATTCCGGCTCACCGAACACCGGCAGCGGCAGTTCCTTCGCAACACCAAGAACCTCGATCTCCTGCGCATAAAGCTCGATCTCGCCGGTCGCCATGCCCTTGTTGATGGTGTCCTCTGAGCGCGCCTTGATGAGGCCGTCGATGCGGATGACCCATTCGCCACGCACCGTCTCGGCAACCTTGAAGGCCGGGCTATCAGGATCTGCCACCACCTGGGTGATGCCGTAATGGTCGCGAAGGTCGATGAAGAGAACGCCGCCATGATCTCGCACGCGGTGAACCCAACCGGAAAGGCGAACGGTTTCGCCGACGTCGGACTTGCGGAGAGCGGCACAGGTGTGGCTGCGGTAACGATGCATTTTTATATCCTGGAACGTGTCGTGCGCCATGTGGGCCGCACTGTCGAAATTGGCCGGAAAAACGCATGACCAGCCTGATTTGTCAAGGCAAAGCGCAAGATTGTCGCCTCCTGACTGTCCTTTCCCCCGCCTTGGCTTTAGATAGTGCTTATTCAGCCCGCCAAACCGAGTCGGCCCGCAATGAGCCAGATCAGACCCCTTATCCCCCTTCTCGTCACCGCCGGCATATTGATCGGCGGCAACGGCCTGCAGGGAACCTATATCGCGCTGCGCGGCCTGTCCGAAGGGTTTTCGGCCAGTACCATCGGCCTCATCAGCGCCGCCTATAGTCTCGGCTTCGCACTCGGCTGCATTTCGGTGACGCGCCTGCTGCGCAAGATAGGTCATATCCGCACTTTCGCCACCATGGCGGCGGTGGCGTCGGCCGCGTCGATCGCCATGCCGCTTGTCCTGCATCCGCTGTTCTGGCTGGCGATGCGCTTCATCATCGGCATTGCGGTCGCCTGTCTTTTTGCGGCCATCGAAAGCTGGATCAATGCGCAGGTGACGAATTCCAACCGGGCGCGGACGCTGTCCATCTATCGTTTCGTCGATCTCGGCTCCGTCACGCTCGCCCAATATGTCATTCCCGTCGCCGGCATCGACGGACCGGTGGTGTTTTCGCTGATCGCCATGGCGCTCACGCTTTCGCTGGTGCCGATCTCGCTTGCCGACAAATCCAACCCCGCCCCGCCGAAACAGATCCCCTTCAATCTGTTTGCCGTCTGGCGCATTTCACCACTTGCCGTGGTCGGCTGCGTCGCCGTCGGTCTCAGCATGGCGGCGTTTCGCAATATCGGCCCGATCTATGCCGAACAGATCGGCCTTTCGGTAACGGCGATCGCCACCTTCATGAGCGCCGGCATCATCGGCGGCGTGGTGCTGCAATATCCGCTCGGCGTCTACTCCGATCGCTATGACCGGCGCATCATCATTCTCGCCACCACCGCCGGCTCTGTCGTCGTCGGCCTGTTTCTTGCCTTCTTCGCCGGCACGGATGAATGGAGCAACATCATCGGCGTCTTCGTGTTCGGCGCATTCGCCCTGCCGCTTTATTCGCTCAGTTCCGCCCACGGCAACGACCATGCCAAGGAAGGCGAACATGCGATGGTTTCGGCCGGGCTTTTGTTCTTCTGGTCGGTGGGGGCCACCGTCGGGCCGCTGCTCGCCTCCGTCCTGATCGACCAGTTCGGTCCGAAGGCGCTGTTCAGCTATACGGCGGCGATCCAGATCGTTTTCATCGCCTACACCATACACCGGCTGCGGGTGCGTGAGGGCGTTCCAGTGGAGGAGAGGAACTGGCGGTTCCGTTCGCTTTTGCGCACATCCGCATATTTTCAGAAGCTCGCCGCCCCCATGCCGCCCAAAAAGGACGGCACGGAGCCCAATCCGCCCGAGAAAAACGATCCTTGAGCCTTCAAAAGCGGGCTTTGTATTGACATGCGCCCGGCAAAGGGAAAGTAAGACGGATAATTTTCACGAGTGGCCATTTGCAATGATTGAAACGACTGCCGCCCTCGCCGAAGCCTGCACGGAACTGGCGAAATCGGAATTCATCACCATCGACACCGAGTTCCTGCGGGAAACGACCTTCTGGCCGGAGCTGTGCCTCGTGCAGATGGCAAGCCCGACGCTTGAAGTGCTGGTCGATCCGCTCGCCAAGGGTCTCGATCTGACGCCGCTTTTCGAGCTGATGGCCAATCCTGCTGTCGTGAAGGTTTTCCACGCCGCGCGGCAGGATATCGAAATCATCTACCATCTCGGCGGGCTCATCCCGCACCCGATCTTCGACACCCAGGTCGCCGCCATGGTTTGCGGTTTCGGCGATTCGATCTCCTACGACCAGCTGGTGCAGAAGATCAAGAACGTGCAGATTGACAAATCCTCGCGCTTCACCGACTGGAGCCGCCGCCCGCTGACCGAAAAGCAGCTGGATTACGCGCTGGCCGACGTGACCCATCTGCGCGACGTCTATCTCTCGTTGAAGGCGCAGCTGGAGCGTGAAGGCCGCTCGCTGTGGCTGACCGAAGAGATGGACATTCTGGAATCGCGTGACACCTATGACATGCATCCCGACGACGCCTGGCTGCGGCTGAAATCGCGCCTGCGCAAGCCGACCGAACTCGCCATCCTCAAATTCGTCGCCGCCTGGCGCGAGCGTGAGGCGCGTTCGCGCAACGTGCCGCGTTCCCGCGTCCTGAAAGACGATGCGATCTTCGAAATCGCCCAACAGCAGCCGAAGGACGCCGAGGCGCTGTCGCGGCTTCGTACCATCCCTAAAGGCTGGGAACGCTCCACTTCCGGCACCGCGATCGTCGAAACCGTAAATGCGGCGCTGGCATTGCCGAAAGAGGAAATGCCCAAGGCGCCGCGTCACAGCCACGCGCCGGAAGGCTCCGGTGCTGCCGTGGAACTTTTAAAGGTTCTGCTGAAGCTGACGGCCGACAAACACGGCGTTGCCGCCAAGGTCATCGCCAACAGCGACGATCTGGACAAGATCGCCGCTGAAGGTGAAAACGCGACCGTGGGGGCACTGAGCGGCTGGCGGCGCGAACTCTTCGGCGATGTGGCGCTGAAACTCATCAACGGCGAAGTGGCCCTGCGTTTTGCCGGCAAGAAGGTCGAGGCGGTTGAGGTTGCGGCAAGCGAGCCGTAATCACCCGCCCGCCGCTGGAGAGTTTCCGCTTTGACTGGAACTGCTCTACCCCAATTTTGCCCGTATCGCGTTCCATCTCTTTGCCGATGTTTGCGCTTTGAGGGTCTTTCCATGAAACCTGCCCGCACGCCGCTGCTGGTCGCCCTTCTGGCGGCCGCAGGTATTCTCCCCATCCCTGCCGCCCTTCCCGCCCGCGCCGACGACGGCAAGGTCGACCTTCAGGGCGAATGGACGACCGACTGCCTGAGGATCGGCAAGAGCGACTGGCACGGCGTCATCACCCGCATCACGATACGCGGCGACCGCATGCACGCCGTTTCGCAGATCTATGCCCGCAACGGCTGCCAGCAACCCACGGTGCAGGTGCGTTACGAAGGCACGCTGGATGGCGGTCTGAAAGAGCACGACAGCCTGCTCTTTGCCCATACCGTCACCTCGATCACCATGACGCCGAACGACGCAGACGTCGTTGCGCACTATAATGGCGACCCGAAAGGCGTCGGCTGCGGCCTGAGCGGCTGGAAGGAGAACACCCCCTTTAATGTCGAAGGCAGGACCTGCGCGGCCGCCAACTTCGCCGGCAAGGGAGATACCCTGTTCGACCGGGCATGGATCGACGGCAACCGGCTGCGTTTTGCCGCCTTTCCCGTCGAATGGTCAAACCGCTCGCCGGATGACCGGCCGCAATCCCCGCTTGAAACTGTCTATTATAGAACATCATATTAGACGTAATGCCGCCTGCGCACCCGTTTTGCGGCAACAGGGCAACAACCTTTCCAATCCTTCATGTGACCTTACAGAAAGGTCACTTTTTGCAGCGCATTTTCCACATTAATGTCGCATATGACCGCAACAGAAGCTTCGCCGACGGGAGCGGCCAGTTCTTCCTTCCCGAGACCCAAGGCTTCCCTTCCCGAGACCCAAGAACCGACATGAGAAAATTGCTGCCCATTCTGGATTACGTGGTGCTCTTCGTTGCCGTGGCCGGCGCCGGGGTGGCCTACGCCTTTCTGGAATATGGCGGCGGCGCGTTGATCGGCGCGACCTATGCGCTATTCGCCTGCGCACCCATTCTCGCTTTTGAGCGCGGTTACATCATGCCCGGCCTGTCGCGGCGGGTCAGCGCATTGCCGACACCGGTCTATATCGCCGTCGGTCTGATCATCTATGCCGTTCTCGTTTTTTGTGGTTTCGGGCTTGGCGGCACCATCCTGTGGCTGAGCGGGATATTTCCCGGCACCTGGAAACGGGCGGTGCATGCCGAAGTGCAGACGCTCGTCTTCACCCTCATCGTCTGCGGCATCATCGTTTTTATCATGCGGGTGCGTGAACTTCTTGGCCGCGACATCTTCATCGATCTCATTCTCGGGCGCTATCGCCGGCCGGTCAGCGAAGACCGTGTCTTCATCTTCATCGATCTTGTCGGCTCCACCTCCTTTGCCGAAACCAACGGCGACCTGAAGGCCCAGGAGTTTCTCGGCGAAATCTTCGCGAGCTATGCCGCACCGGTCAGGAAACACGGCGGCGTCATCGATGACTATATTGGCGACGCCGCCATCATCACCTGGCCCTATCACATGGCGATCAGGCGGGCGGCCTGCGTGCGCTGTGTCTTCGATATTCTGGCGACCATCGAAGAAAAACGCGACATGTGGATTTCCCGCTTCGGTGAAGTGCCGCGCCTGCGCTTTGCCATCCATGGCGGGCCTGTCATTACCGCAGAAATCGGCGTCGACCATCACAAGATCACCTATTTCGGCGATACGGTGAACACGACCTCGCGACTCGAATCACTGAGCAAGATGCTCGGCCACCCGGTGCTGATTTCCGCCGACCTTGCCCATCAGCTGGTGCTTCCAAAGGGTGTGCGCAGCGAATATCTCGGCGAACATGCAGTCAAGGGCCGTGGCCAAACGCTGGGTGTATGCACGCTCAGCCAGTATCAGGCCCCTGCCGCATAAGGGCAATTGGCTGGAAAAAGCCGCGCCGTTCCGTTTGGATACGGCAGCCGTCATCAAAATTCATCAAAGCTTCAAACGACAATCACCTGCCTGTCATGCGGCGACCCTATCGCCTCAATCCTGTCTTCAACAGGTATCGAGGGGTCTCCATCATGAAGCACATTCTTTTCGCATCCTGCGCGGTTCTCGCGCTCGCCACCGCATCGCACGCGGCTGAGAAGGAGTTTCCGGCAAAGCTGGTCTCCCACGCCATTCTGCCGGCCAACACCATCATCGCCGCGCCGGCCGATGCGCCGGAGCACCTCAAGACGTCCGCCAAGTTCACCACGGCAGACCGCAAGCGCGCTGAAGGCCTCGGCACCGTGCCCGGCAAGGACGGCGTTCGCCCGACCGGCCTTTCCATGCCGTTCAACGGCCAGCCGATGCAGGGCTTTTCCGGCATCAAGGCAATGCCGGACGGCAGCTTCTGGAGCCTTTCCGACAATGGTTTCGGTTCCAAGCTGAATTCCAGCGACGCCATGCTGATGCTTCACCATCTGAAGTTCGACTGGGACGCCGGCAAGGTCAACGCGCTTGAAACCGTCTTCCTCTCCGACCCGGACATGAAGGCACCCTTCCCGATCGTTCTGGAAGGCACTGCAAAGCGTTACCTGACGGGCGCCGATTTCGATGTCGAATCCATTCAGCCGGTTGCCGATGGTTTCTGGGTGGGCGAGGAATTCGGTCCTTACATCCTGAAATTCACACGTGACGGCAAGCTGACCGACGTCATCGCCACCAAGGCCGGTGACATCGAGGTGAAGTCCCCGGATCACCCGGCTCTGGCCCTGCCCGGCAACCCGACGCAGAAAATGCCTGCCTTCAACCTGAAACGATCAGGTGGTTATGAAGGCATGGCGCTCTCCAAGGACGGTTCGAAGCTCTACGGCCTGCTGGAAGGCCCGCTCTACACCGCTGACGGCCAGGTAGAGAAAACCGAAGACGGTTCGACCGGCCTTCGGATCATCGAACTCGACACCGCCAAGAAAGAGTGGACCGGCCGCACCTGGCTTTATCCGCTGGCGGAAGGCGGCGAGGCGATCGGCGACTTCAACATGCTTGATGACGCGACCGCTCTTGTTATCGAGCGCGACAATGGTGCCGGCACCGCCGACAAGGCCTGCGCCGACCCCAAGGCTCCGGCCGCCGACTGCTTCGCCCGGGCCTCCAAGGTCAAGCGCATCTACAAGATCGAATTTAACGACGCCAATGTCGGCAAGGCCGCGCGCAAGATCGGCTATATCGATCTTCTGAAGATCTCCGATCCTGATAACAAGAAGCGCCAGGGCGGCGGCAACGGTTATTACGACATGCCTTTCGTCACCATCGAGAATGTCGACCGCGTCGATGCCACGCATATCATCGTCGGCAATGACAACAACCTGCCCTTCTCGGCCGGCCGTGCACTGGACAAGGCTGATGACAACGAATTCGTCCTCCTTGAAGTCAAGGATCTGCTCGACGCCAAGTAAGCAAAACGGTGCCGGAACTGGTTCCGGCACCACCCGCGCGACCGCGCATATTCAACAGGGCGGAGCGTCCTTGCAGCCTCCAGGGGAGGCGCGGCGCTCCGCTTTTTTCTAGTCATGCCTGACCCGGAGCCCGGCTCCGAAACGGGAAAGACCACTTCATGCAGGATCATGCCGAACGACTTTATTATGCGCTGAGGAAAAGCTGGTCGGGCGAGACCAGCAGCCTGTGGTCGCGGGAAAACCCCGCCCGCGGACAGGGCAGCGTCACCGCCCTGGTGGTTCAGGATATTTTCGGCGGTGAGATCGCCAAAACCGCCGTCAGCGGCGCCGATCATTTCTACAATATCGTCGATGACATTCGCTGGGATTTCACCTTCGCCCAGTTTGATATTCCCGTCGGTTATCAAGACAGGCCCGCCACCCGCACCGAAGCGATGGCAAAGATCACACCACTGCAATATGCCTATCTCAGCGCCTGCATCAGGAAGGCGTTGGGGCACGGTTAATCCACTTTAAAATGCATTGATCCCGGCGTTTCCCGCAATGCGGACACAATCCATGACATATGATCGGGCAACGAAACGAGGCGCACCAAGAGGAGAAATGCCCCGTGAATGACAGCTGCCCCATCCTGACACCCGCCGAACAGCAAGCCCAGGATATATTTGAACAAACAGAAGAAGCGATGATGGCTGCAATTTACGCGGCGCTTGAGCGCGCCAGCACAAAGGCCGCCGAAGAACTTCAGGCCATTGGCTCCGATATCGAGCCTCCCGCCTATGAATATTTTGTCGCCACCGCGCATCAGCAGCTCTTCCTGCGACTATGCGGAGCCGACGGGGAAACATTCGAAGGCGGGGACCCTGAAGTCGCATCCCATATCATCCGGAATGCGCAAAACATATCCGACCATTACTGGAGCAAGAGCCAAGCGAAGGCGGATGAAACTCACGACTGACGGCAAATGCCTTCCGCGTGATTTTCTGTCTGAAGACAGGGTGTTGCAGGACACGAGCGGCGTACAGGGTTGATCTTTAATAGGAGCAGCCGGCGCAACCGGGTCCTCTTAAGATTTACCGTCACAAGCCCTTCATCATCTCCGGATAGGCAGGCGCAAATCCGGAGACTGACATGGATTCGACCGCGCAATTCAATCGCCCAAAGATCGCCGAAACCGTTGTCCATTCGACAGCGAGCATCAGGGATTCAGGCATCGGCAAATGCTGTGAAATTTTGGCGGATACGGCGGTGAACAATGCCGAGCTGGGGGACTACTCGTATCTCGGGCCCCGTTGCATGGTTGGTGATGCGACGATCGGAAAGTTCTGCGCCATTGCCGCGGAGGTCAGGATAGGCGCTCCCAACCATCCGATGGACCGGCCATCCATGCATCGTTTCAGCTACTGCCCGGAATATTACTCGGCGGATGCCGTTCGCGACGACGCGTTTTTCGACCGGCGAAAGCAGGACCGCGCCGTCATCGGCAACGACGTCTGGATTGGGCACGGCGTTATTGTGCTGCCGGGTGTAAAGATTGGAGACGGCGCCGTGTTGGCAGCCGGAGCGGTCGTTACCAAGGACGTGCCGCCCTACACCATCGTTGGCGGAGTTCCCGCGAAAATCATTCGCGAGCGGTTTTCGCGACCCATCGCGGAGCAGCTTGCCGCCATCGCTTGGTGGGACTGGCCGTTCGAGACGATCATGGCGCGGCTTGCCGATTTTCAGTCAAGCGACATCGAAGCCTTCTGCGAGCGTTGGACCCCGCCGGCAACGCCTATCGCAAAATAAAGCTCTCCCGTTGCGTTACTCGAACACGAACGCCAGCCGCTTGCCCGTCAGTTTCGCCAGTTGCTGCAAACGCCCGTCCAGACGCTCGCCGGCAAAATCGCAATAATCGTGCGGCACCACGAATTCCAGATCGAGATCGGGATTGGTGGATTTGCGGAATTTCAGGTGGTCGACAACGCCCGGCATCGAGGCCGAGAACAGGTAAACGACGCGTAGCAGGCCGCCGAGCAACTTGCCGAGCTCCAGCAGCCGGTCGCCCGCCATGGCCGCCAGCGGCTCGGTGGTGCCGTTGTCGTTCAGTCCCTCGAAGCGATAATAATTGGCGAGCGCAATATAGGCACGGCCCGGATGGGTGATGGCGACGAAGGAGGAATGGGCGATGATGTTGAGTGCTTGCAGGCCGCGATAATCCGGATGGGCACGCCAGCTGATATCGGCGAGAAGGCAGGCTGCCTGGCGGTAACGGCTTTCTTCTTCCGTCTCGTCGATGCCGAAGACAGGAAAGGTGCGGCCGCTCCAGTCCGCCAGTTCACGCGCATGTTCGGGCGAACGGGCGCGCAGAATGGCAAGTTCGTCGGCCGTGACCAGCAGCGGGTCCAGATCACGCTCCGTTTCCGTCAGCAGCGAATAGAGATAACCTTCACGCACGCCCTGCGCGGAAAAGGCGATCTTTGCCGGCTTCATCACCTTCAGAACCTCGCGCATGGCGATGGCGCCGAAGGGCAGAAGCGAACGGCGGTTCTTGGAAACTGCCTGCCAGGCCGGATCCTTGCTGTCCCTGGAGAGAATGACCTCCTCCAGAAAATTCAGCATTTCCTCCAGCGGCAATTCATATCCCTGCATCATATGCAGCGGGTAGCCGGTGATTTCCATATGCAGCTTGGCGATGTTTCGCCAGGTGCCGCCCACGGCATAAAAGGTGCGCCCCTCACCCGCTGTCAGCAGCTTTGCGAAGGATTTTACGTGTTTTCTGGCAATGGTCGCTGCTTTTTCGAGCGAACCATCCGATTGCTCGGAAAGCCTCAGGCCACCGAGCGGCAGGGTAATGCCCTCGCCGCAGCTTTTGCCCTTGATGTCGATGAGTTCGAGCGAACCACCGCCGAGGTCGCCGGCAATGCCATCCGGATCATGGAAACCGCTGATCACCCCATAAGCGGAATAAAGCGCTTCCTTTTCACCTGACAGCACCTCGACTTCGCAGCCGAGAATGGCTTCTGCCTCGCGGATGAAATCCGGACCGTTTTCCGCTTCACGCGCCGCCGCCGTCGCCAGCACGTAAAGTTCCTGCGCCTGCGCCTGTTCGGAAAGCGCGTGGAAGCGCCTGAGCGCCATCAGCGCCCGGCTGACACCTTCCTCATGCATGCGGCCCGTCAGCGCCAGTCCTTTGCCAAGGCCGCAGAGGACCTTTTCGTTGAACAGTACCGCGGGCGCGCGGGAGAGACCTTCATATACGACGAGACGAACGGAGTTCGAACCAATATCTATGACGGAAACGGGGGCAAGGCCGGTCAGCCGCCCCTGTGCTTCTGATCGAGTCATTCAGCCTGTTTCTTGCGGGAAGAAATCAACCCGGCAATCAATTTGGGCGCACTGGATTTCAAGGCTTCACCACGTCCGGAAAGGCTGGGATTGGTCATGAAATAGTGCTGCGCGTTGAACGGTTCTTCGCCTTTACGCACCTCGATGCGCCTCGACGTTCCGTCCGCAAGTATCTCGTAGCTCTGCTGGTTGTCAATGAGATTGCCCAGCATAATCTGTGAAAGAACCTGCTCGTGCACGGTGGGGTTGGTGAGCGGCACCAGCGTTTCGACACGGCGATCAAGGTTGCGCGGCATCATGTCGGCCGAGCCGATATAGACCAGCGCCTTGTCGGACGGCAGCCCGAAACCGTTGCCGAAGCAGAAAATCCGGCTGTGCTCCAGGAAGCGGCCGACGATCGATTTAACGCGGATATTGTCCGACAGTCCCGCCACCTGCGGACGCAGGCAGCAGATGCCGCGTATCACCAGATCAACCTCCACACCCGCCGCACTGGCGCGGTAAAGCGAATCGATGATCTCAGGATCAACCAGCGAATTCATCTTCATCCAGATCGCCGCCGGCGCACCGCGCTTGGCATGCTCGATCTCTTCGTTGATGTGCTTCACGATGCGCGAGCGCAGCGTATAGGGCGAAATCGCCAGCTTCATACCCTCTTCCGGCTCACCGTAACCGGTGATGAAATTGAAGATATTCGCCATGTCATGGGCGATCTTCGGATTACAGGTGAAGAAGGAAAGGTCAGTATAAATCTTGGCGGTAATGGGGTGATAGTTGCCGGTGCCGAGATGGCAATAGGTTCTAAGCTTGCCGTCCTCGCGGCGCACCACCATCGACATCTTGGCATGGGTCTTCAGTTCGATGAAACCGAACACCACCTGCACGCCGGCCCTTTCCAGGTCGCGCGCCCAGCGGATATTAGCTTCTTCATCGAAGCGCGCCTTCAGTTCCACCAGAGCGGTCACGGATTTGCCGGCTTCGGCCGCATCAATCAGCGCACGGACGATCGGGCTGTCATTGGAGGTACGGTAAAGCGTCTGCTTGATGGCGAGGACTTCAGGATCACGCGCTGCCTGCAGCAGGAACTGCACGACCACATCGAAGCTTTCATAGGGGTGGTGAACCACCATGTCCTTTTCGCGGATGGCGGCAAGGCAATCGCCGGCATGTTCGCGCACGCGCTCGGGGAAACGGGCGTTGTAAGGCTCGAATTTCAGGTCGTCGCGCGGCGCACGCACGATTTCCGAAATGGTGTTGAGCGCGAGAAGACCGGGCAGAACCGCGACGCGATTGTCCGGCACGCCAAGCTCATGCACCACGAACTGGCGCAGCGACTGCGGCATTTCGCTGTCGGTCTCGATGCGGATGACGGAGCCGCGACGGCGGCGCTTCAGCGCGCTTTCGAAGAAACGGACCAGATCTTCCGCCTCTTCCTCCACCTCGATATCGCTGTCACGGATGATGCGGAAGGTACCGAAGCCGCGAACGGTGTAGCCCGGATAAAGCCGGTGGATGAACAGGCCGACCACATCTTCGAGCGTGATGTAACGAATGGCGTTCTTGTCATCCGGCAGGCGCACGAAGCGGTCGAGCGCGGGCGGCAGGCGCAGCAGCGCCGTCATCGGCTCGCGGCCGTTGACGCTGTCGAGCTGCAGGCCCATCGAGAAGCCGAGGTTGGGAATGAAGGGGAACGGGTGCGCGGGGTCGATCGACAGCGGCGTCAGCACCGGGAAAATACGCTCTTCGAATTCGGTGCCCAGCCAGGTGCGGTCGGCATCGGACAGTGCGGCAGGCCGCACGACGAAGATTTCTTCCTTGGCGAGATATTGCTGCAGCACGGCGAGCGAGGCCTGCTGCTCCATCTGCAGATTGTCGATTTCCTTCAGAATGTCTTCCAGCTGCTCGGCGGGCGTCTTGCCATCCGGCGTCCGGACGGTGATCTTCTGGCGAACCTGGCCTTCGAGGCCGGCGACGCGGACCATGAAGAATTCATCGAGGTTGGCGGCAGAGATGGAGAGGAAACGCAGCCGCTCCAGAAGCGGATGATCCGTATTCAGCGTTTCTTCGAGAACGCGGCGGTTGAACTGGAGCCAGGAGAATTCGCGGTTCACAAAACGGGCGGGGCTATCCCAGAGGCTCTCGCCCTCGGTCACCGGCTGAACCTTGTTGAAGTCTTCCTGCGCGATAGCGTCCATGCCCTGTTCCATCCCCTGACCTGTTTCCGTCCCGTGATCCTGTTGCATCGCGTGATCGTCCTTCTTGCCCGTATAACAGTTTGACGACGGAACTGTGACAGTCGTCAATCGACGTCCAGCCCGCCGCCCGCCGCTGCGCTGTCCATCATATTGAGGACTTCCGCCGCCAGCGGGCGTGTTATTCTCGTTCCGCGCGCAAGCGCCAGCCTGTCGATGCGGTCCACAATCGTCTGGGCCGTATCGAGCGAGCGCTCCATTCTATTGACGATGTAACCTATGAGTTTGTCATCCATGTAAAGCTGCCGGTCCGCGAAGAGTTTTACCAGCACCTGCGCCAGCAGCCCTTCATCCGGCTCACCAGTCTCCACCACCGTCACAGCCTTCAGGCGCGAGCGCAGATCGGGCAGTGTCACCGGCCACGCCCCCGGCCATTGCCGGCTTGTCATCAAAAGCGTCGTGCCGTGCTGGCGCACGCTGTTGATGACGTGGAAGAGTTCGGTATCGTCAAAACCGCGGCGGTCGGCATCCTCGAAAAGAACGGGTCCGCTCTCAGCCGCGCGCGCGGCATCGCCGCCGGCCTGCGGGTGGATATCCCGGGCTCCGGCGATGTTTTTCCAGATATTGGCGAGATGCGATTTTCCCGAACCGGGCGGCCCGGCCAGCACGACGACCGGAGCGCGCCAGTTCGGCCATTCATCGACAAGGCTGACGGCGGCCGCAAGCGACACGGACACAAGGAGATCGTCCCTGCCGGAGGCGGCCTGGTGTGAAAATGCGAGCGGCAGCTGCTCGGCCTTCGACCGGGCGTTATCGGTTTTGATTGGGTCAGTCATCGTCAGCCCTGACCATCCACCTTGGCGGAGGACGTTTCCTTTTCTTCCAGGCCAGGATTGGCTTCCCAGGGAAGATTGGCAGCGTGTCCGTGATAGAGATCGCTTTCAAGATACCGCGACAATGCAAAGCGGACAAGCACGCCGACGGCGGCGGCCGCCGGAACCGCGACCAGTAAGCCGACGAAACCGAACAATGCGCCAAAGGCGAACAAAGCGAACATCAGCCACACCGGATGCAGACCGACGCTTTTGCCCACGAGCTTCGGCTGCAGGATATTGCCTTCGATGAACTGGCCGGAAAAGAACACGGCAAGCGTCAGAAACACATAGATGTAATCCGGCCAGAACTGCACGATGGCGACACCGACGGCAAGGATGAGGCCGACCATGGAGCCGATATAGGGAATGAAGCTGATAAGGCCGGAGAAGAGACCGATCAGCAGGCCGAAATTCAGGCCCACCAGCGACAGGCCGACGGCATAATAAACACCGAGAATGATGCAGAGCGACCCCTGCCCGCGCACGAAACCAGCGATCGTCTTGTCCATGTCGCGGGCGATCTGGCGGACGGTATGCACGTAGTCGCGCGGTATCCAGCTATCGACCTTGTCGATCATCCGGTCCCAGTCGAGCAACAGGTAGAAGGCGACAACGGGGGTGACGACCAGCAGCGACACGACATCGACCAGCGATTTGCCGGAATTCCAGATCTGCGTCAGCAGGGTGCCGATGAAACCGGCGCCTTCGGTGAGGAGCTTGGAGAAATTCTCCTTCACGGCGTCGATCTGGCTGCTGACCCAGTCCGGCAGCAGGTTGGTATCGGCACCGGCAATCAACTGCTGCAAGGACGAGATATATTGCGGGATACGGGTGATGAATTCCGAGGCCTGGGCGGCGATGAGCGGAATGATGATGATGAGCGACAGCGCGAAGATCAGCACGAAGGAGACGAGAATGACGACCGTCGCCATCAGCCGGTTGAGACCGCGACGCTCCAGCCAGTCGGCAACCGGGTCAAGAAAATAGGCAAGCGCCATGCCCGCCACGAAGGGCAGCAGAATGGAGCTGAAGACCATCAGGAAAAGGACAAAGACGGCAAGCACGCCGATCCAGAAAAACACCTGCCGGCGCAGGCTCATACCGCTTACATGGGGTTGCATTCATTCATCCTCTTGTCGCCGTGCCGTCACCGCCCAAGATGGAAATAGGATGCCCATATGCACATGGTCAAGACCGCCGCGGTTGCGCACAGGCCACAGGCGACCGCAGGCCCGACCATCTTTTTCCCATGCAGGCTCGTCCGGCCGGCAAAATCCCGCGTTTCCGGGGCTTCTGACCGCAACGGCAGGTTGACCGACCGCCGATATTGGACAAATATCAAATAATAGTCGGGCGAGCCCGCAGCGCTCTGTCATGTCCGGCGACCGGAGGCACGATGCAAGTTACCAGTGAAAATGGCATCGCGGAACACAATGCCGGTCTTTTCGATCACCCCGACATTGCCGAGTGGTACGACAACCAGCAGCTTTACCCGGCCGAACGCATCATTCTCGACCAGTTTCGCCATGCCTATGCCGGCAAACGGCTGCTTGATCTCGGGGTCGGCACCGGAAGGACGACGAAACCGCTCCTGCCGCTGGTGGGCGATTATATCGGCATCGACCGTTCGCAACCCATGCTGGCGCTGGCGCGGCGCAATTTCCCGACAGCCACCTTTCTCGACATGGATGTGCGGGCGATCGGACAATTTGATGCGGAACGCTTTGACTGCGTGCTCGGGGCGCTCGCGATTTTAAGCGCCTTCGGGCATGAAGATCGGCTCGCCATCATCCATGCCATCAGCCGCATTTTGGCGCCCGGCGGTTATTTCATCTTCTCGTTTCATAACCGGCAGTGGAAACGGGCCGGCGGCATGCCGTTGCACCGGCGATCCTGGCACCCGCGGGAAGTGGTGAATTCGCTGCATCCGCAAAGCTGGATCAACTATCTGCGCCTGCAGCCGGCCACCCGGAAGACGCCTGATTATGCCATTCTGGTGGATCAGGCGCATCGCTGGAGCGGCCTGTTTTATTTCATCGACCTTGCCACCCAGACCCGCCAGCTGGAAGCGGCGGGCTTCGAAATCGTCGCCCGTTTCGGCGAGAACGGCCGACCGATCGAGGAAAATTCCGATACGTCCAATGACGGCCTGCTCAATCTCGTCTGTCGCATCGGTTATCCGGCATCGTGAGCGCCTCACATCGCAAGCCCTGCCAAAGCCGTTAAAAACCGGAGCTTTTGCCACTCAAACCCTTGCATAAGGCCCCGTGCCGTGCGAATGGCGACGCCAAAGGAACCAGCGGAGACGAGAGCCATGAGCCAGTCGGGCAAGAACGGTCTTACCTATAGTGACGCAGGTGTGGATATCGACGCCGGCAATCTGATGGTCGAGAAGATCAAACCGGCGGTGCGCTCGACACGGCGTCCCGGCGCGGATGGTGAGATCGGCGGCTTCGGCGGCCTGTTCGATCTGAAGGCAGCGGGCTTTACCGATCCGGTTCTGGTGGCCGCCAATGACGGCGTCGGCACCAAGCTGAAGATCGCCATCGACGCGGATTATCACGACACCGTCGGCATCGATCTCGTCGCCATGTGCGTCAACGATCTCGTCGTTCAGGGTGCCGAGCCGCTGTTCTTCCTCGATTATTTCGCCACCGGCAAGCTGGACCCGGATCAAGGTGCTGCCATCGTTTCCGGCATCGCCGCCGGTTGCCGCGAATCCGGCTGTGCGCTGATCGGCGGCGAAACCGCCGAGATGCCCGGCATGTATTCCGATGGCGACTATGATCTCGCAGGCTTTGCGGTTGGTGCGGCCGAACGTGGCCAGCTTCTGCCGGCCGGCGACATTGCCGAAGGTGATGTCATTCTCGGCCTGTCTTCTTCCGGCGTTCACTCCAACGGCTTTTCGCTGGTACGCAAGATCGTTTCGGTTTCCGGTCTTGGCTGGGACGCCCCTGCCCCCTTTGCCGAAGGCAGGAAGCTTGGTGAAGCACTTCTGACACCGACGCGCATCTATGTGAAGCCGCTTTTGAAGGCGATCCGCGAGACCGGCGCGCTGAAGGCGTTGGCGCACATTACCGGCGGCGGTTTTCCGGAGAATATTCCGCGTGTTCTGCCCAAACATCTCGCCGCCGAGATCGATCTCGACGCGATCAAGGTTCCGGCGGTCTTCTCGTGGCTGGCAAAGACCGGCGGCGTCGAGGCCAAGGAAATGCTGCGCACCTTCAATTGCGGCGTCGGCATGATCGTGGTCGTTTCGGCTGAAAATGCCGGCAAGGTTACCGACGCTCTTACAGCGGAAGGCGAAACCGTGTTCCCGCTCGGCCGTATGGTCGCCCGGCAAGAGGGCGCGCATGGCACGATCTACAAGGGTGCTCTCGGCCTATGATGCGCGCCGCCTTGTCGTCCGGTCGCACACGCGTCGTCGTTTTCATCTCCGGCAGCGGCTCCAACATGGTGTCGCTGGCGAAAGCCTGCCAGGCGGCGGATTTTCCGGCTGAGATCGTCTGCGTCATCTCCGACAAGGCTTCAGCGGGCGGGCTGGAAAAAGCCAGGGATCTCGGCATTCCGACGCTCGTCTTCGAACGCAAGACCTATGCCAGCAAGGCCGAGCATGAGGGCGCCATTCTTGCCGCACTCGGCGAAATCGCGCCCGACATCATTTGCCTTGCCGGTTACATGCGGTTGATATCCGGGGAGTTTATCGCTCCCTATGAAGGCCGCATCATCAATATCCACCCTTCCCTGTTGCCGCTTTTCCCCGGTCTCAACACCCATCAGCGCGCCATCGACAGCGGTATGAAGATTTCCGGCTGCACCGTGCATTTCGTGACCGAAGGCATGGATGAAGGCCCGACCATCGCTCAGGGCGCTGTTCCCGTCCTTTCCGACGATACGGCCGAGACGCTCGCGGCGCGGCTCCTGAGCATCGAGCATCAGCTTTACCCACTCGCCCTGAAGCGACTTGCAGAAGGCAAGGTGCGGATGGAAGGCGGTAAAGCCGTCTTCACGGGCAATGAAAGTAAATCCGAGTATTCCAGTCTGATTTCCACTTTCTGATAAAGGCACCACTAAAGTACAACAATACTTAAAGTGGTATTTCCGGCAAAATAAACCGATAATTTACCATAATCATCTCTAGTGCCTGCAACGGCCCCGCATTTCGGGCCCTCCGGTCATTCAGGAGCGATTATGCCATTTTCGAGATTTTCCCTGCCGCTTTCGGCAATTTTGCTGATGAGCACCAGCCTGCCACTCGCCGCCGAACAAAGCGGCATTACCGCCTCGCTGGACGCCGGTGTTCTCAATCTCAGGGCAACTGAAACCGTTCATATCGGCGGCAGCAAGCTGAGCGAGCTGGAATGGGAAACGAAAAACGCCATGGCGCTGCGCGGCTCTCTCGGGCTTGAGCTTGCACCCGGCTGGCGCGTCAAGGCGGAAGGCCGCGTTGGCTTCGAGGGCGACGGCTACATGACCGACTATGACTGGTATCGACCGTTTTCCCGTGACACCTCCAAGAACAACTGGGCCAGTCGCTCCCAGCACGATGACACCCGGCTTGACCACTATTTCTCAGGCAGTCTCGAACTCAATCGCATGTTGCTGGACGATCCGCAGCAATATCTGAGCGCAGGCGTGGGTTTTCGCTATACGGATGTGCAATGGACTGCCAATGGCGGCAGTTTCGTTTACAGCCTCTTCTCGCCAAGGGATGGGCGTATCAATTTCGCTGATGGCGAAAAAGTTATTACGTACCGCCAGCAGATACCGGTTTTCTACGGCAACCTGACCGGCGGCCAGAGATTCGGCAACTGGTCGCTCAATGCGGGCCTCGAAGGCGGCGCAATGGTGTCGGCAAAGGCAACCGACGACCATTGGCTGCGCGACATGCGCTTTACCGACAAATTCGACGTTGCCGGCATGTTCGGGGTGAAGGCAGGTGTTGCCTATGACCTGACCCAGAATGCCTCGATCTATATAGATGGCGCCTATGAATATACCAGCCTCGGGCGCGGAGACACGCATTATAGCGGCGCGGGCGCCGGGAACATGACATCGGAAAAGAATGCCGGCGGCGGCGACCTGCAGTCGATTTTCGTGGGCGCTGGTATCAAGGGCCGGTTCTGACACCCAATGAGGTCCGCCCCAAAAAAAAACCGCGCCTCGTTAAAGGCGCGGCTTTAATTTATGGGCACAGTGCCCAGCCAGCATCTAAAACCAGTCCTGCTGCCAGACATAATCACGGTAGGCCCATGGCGGCGTGTTGGCCAAGGTTGCCTTGGAATATATCTTCAACAATTCGGCACCGAAGGTTGAAGCACCAGGAACAAGCCCGACTTCCCATTGAAAATGCCACCATTCCGCGCCGAGATAATCGCCACCCTTCTCGAAGGCTGCGCGTGCGCGGATCGGTTTGAAACCGTTCTTGGCAAAAAGGGCGGTCAGGTCGAGGAAATGGCCCGTGACGGACACTCCCTTGACCCGGTTCTTGTTGGTCACGACATCGGCGATCGTCTGCTGCGGCGGCAAAGCACCTTTTTCAGCCCTATCCTGCCAGCAACGGGCGTAAACATTGTAGCGACGCTCACCGATCCGCTGAGCGACATAGGCGTCGGTCGCCGGATCCTGCATGCCGCTCCAGATGAAAAGATCGAGCGCCCGCCCTGAGTAGTGAAAGGAAGTGGCGCTGCGGTTTTTGCTGACCGTGGCGTTCAAATCGCGGATGCCGCCGGAAGATGTCATCAATCCACCCTGGCGATGGACTTCCTTGTAGACCTGCTTATAGGCGGACATGACGTCGCTGCGCAGCCTGACACGCGGATAACCTTTTTCTTTTCCCGTACCGAAGAGATCCGCATCACCCGTCTCGAGGCTGTAATTTGCCTCACCTCCCAGCGAGAGCGGTGACGAAAGCTCCCGCTGCCGCGTTTCATACGCCTGCTGCAAGGCAGCGAGCGTTACAGGCCCTATACGACCATCTTCATAAAGCTGATTGTCCGCCTGAAATGAAAGTATCGCCTCTTCCGTATCCGCACCGAAGACGCCGTCCGTCTCGAGGCTTTCGTAATCGGCAGAAGCCGATTTACGCCCCTCGAAATGCAGAAAATTCAAAATTTCCTGGACAGCTTGCACGGCACTGCCGCGCGAACCTTTTTCCAAAATCATAGCCAGCCCCCAGCCGCTTGTGAACCTAGACACAACAAGCTTATCTGGGTTGATAAATTAATCAATAACAATCTTTAATTGAATTTAAAGTAATTTAGAGTATAATACCGGAAACATTATTTGTTTTCGCATAGTCTTTAATATTAAAGGCTGTGACGGTTGAGCATTGCCCATTGCAGCAGGATAATCGTCTTGGAATCGGTGATTTCGCCGGATGCGATCATCGCAAAGGCTTCGTCGAGACCGTAAGTCAGAACTTCCAGATCCTCGCCTTCGCTTTCCAGGCCGCCGCCGTGACCGGCCTGCACGTCGAGATCGATATGCGCAACGAAAAGGCTGACCTTTTCCGTCAATGTTCCGGGGCTGGCATACATGTCGAAGAGATAACCGACCTTCTCGACCGCGTAGCCGGATTCCTCCATCGCCTCACGGCGAATGGCGTCGGCGGCATTGTCGTCATCGAGAAGGCCTGCCGGCACTTCGATCATGAAGCTTGGATCGCCGTTTACGAAGGCGGCGGGGCGGAACTGGCGCACCATCACCACGCTGTCGCGCTTTTTGTCGTAAAGCAGAATGGCGGCGGCGCTGCCGTGGTCGTGCACTTCGCGCACGATGCGGATCGTTTTTCCATCCGGCATGCGCTGGTCGAAAATAAGCTTCTGCATATGCACGAAGCCCCTCCAGACCGTCTCTTTTTCCACCAGCCGTATTCTGTCCGCCTCGCCGGCAGCAGCCATTTTCAATGAACGGTCCATAATCACTCCGTAGACAATCCCTCAGATGGAGAGGGACACTTTGTTCAGGGCCGCCCATTGCAGCAGCATGATCGTCTTTCCATCGCAGATATCGCCGGTTTCTATCATTTTCATCGCATCCGCCAGTGAAAACTCCAGAACCTCGATGTCCTCGTCCTCGTGTGCGGCACCGCCGCCCTCCTCCACCCGATCCGATGAATCGATGATGGCGGCAAAAAAGTGCAGAATTTCGGTTACGGAACCGGGCGACATGAAGGACTTGAACAGAAACCGCACGTCTTTCACGACATATCCGGTTTCTTCCATGACTTCGCGGCGAATGGCCTCGGCCGGGTCGTCACCATCCAGCAGGCCGGCGGGCGCCTCCAGAAGCCAGCCGTGATAGCCGTTCACATAGGTTGGTACGCGAAACTGCCGCACCAGCACCACCGTCTCGCGGCGCGGATCGTAAAGCAGGATGGTCGCGCCATTGCCGCGATCATAGGCCTCGCGCCGGATGACTTTCGTTTCACCCTTCGAATTGGTGTAATCATAGGTGATGTTGCGGAGATGATACCAGTTCTTCGAGAGCGTCTCGTCTTTCAGAATTTCAATCTTCACATTGTCGAACTTGCTCATTCCATGTCCCGTCAGTCTTTGCGCAGCCAAACCTTGTTGTCATGGAAAGCCGCGCCACCATAGGGGGCAACGGCATCGGCGCCGGTGAGAACATTGATGCCCTCGCCATCCAGATGCGCCTTGTTGGGCCACAACCCTTCGGCAATCAGCACGCCTGACCTGGCGCCCTCAACAATCTTCGCATGGAGGCGTACTTCGCCGCGTGCATTGCCAATGCGGACGACGTCGCCATCGGCGATACCGCGACCGGCGGCATCGTCGGCACAGATCATCAATTCCGGGCGGCCTTCCTTCTGTACGGAGGTTTTGGTTTCCGCGAAGGTGGAGTTCAGGAAATTACGCGCCGGCGATGTCGCCAGTCGGAAGGGATGATCCGCGTCGGCAACCTCGATGACATCCACCTGATCCGGGAATTTCGGAAACTCGGATACCGGCCCCATGACACCGATATTTTTCGGCGGTTTGTTCGGAGACGGCCCCGTTGCCCAGTCCGGGCTGAACCGGAACTTTCCGTCGCCATAACCAAAGCCCTCGAGATAATGCGCCACCTCGAAAGACGGCTGCGCATCGATCCACTTCTCCTCCGCCAGCGTGTCGAAATCACCCCAACCGCTGACTTTCAGCATGCGGTCGACATGGTCACGGGCCGAAAGGCCGAAACCCGGCATATGATCGACGCCGAGGCGTTTCGCCAGTTCCTCGATGACGAAAAGATTGGTGCGCACCGTTTCCGGCGGCTCCACAAGTTTGGGCCCAAGCAGAATATGGTTCTGGCCGCCGGCGCGGTAGATATCGTCATGTTCGAGGAACATGGTGGCCGGCAGCACGATATCGGCCATATCGGCCGTCTCGGTCATGAACTGCTCATGCACGGCGACGAAAAGATCGTCGCGCAGGAAACCCTGCTTTACCAGCCGTTGTTCGGGCGCGACATTGACGGGATTGGTGTTCTGGATGAGCAGCGCCGTCACCGGGCCGCCGTGGCGCAGCGCATTGGCATCGCCCGTCAGCACGGGGCCGATCTGCGACTGATCGAGCTGGCGCACATCGGGGTCGGCATAGGCCGTTCCCATCAGCTCCGCCTTGTTGAGCCTGAAAATATCACCGTTATTGTGGAACGCGCCACCACCCTCATATTGCCAGGAGCCGAGCACGGTGGCGATCGACAGGGCGGCGTGCATGGCGACCGCGCCATTGCGCTGGCGGGCAAAACCGTAACCCAGCCGGAAGAACGTCTTTTTCGTCGTGCCGACAAGCCTTGCGAAATCCTCGATCTCGTCGACGGAAAGGCCTGTAATCTCCGACGCCCATTGCGGCGTCTTTGTCTTTAGATGCGCTTCCAGTCCTGCCGGATCGTCGGCAAAGCGCGCCATATAATCGCGGTCGGCATAACCATCGCGAAAGGCAATGTGCATGATGGCGCAGGCGAGCGCTGCATCCGTGCCCGGGCGAACAACGATGCGCATATCCGCCTGCTTCATCGTCGGATTGTCGTAAATGTCGACGACAACGATCTTCGCGCCACGTTCCTTGCGGGCTTTCACCGCATGGGTCATGACATTGACCTGCGTGGCCACCGCATTGGTGCCCCAGATGACGACGACATCGGCCTTGCCAATCTCGCGCGGATCGGGGCCACGCAGTGCACCGGTGCCCATCACGTAACCCGTCCAGGCCATGTTGGTGCAGATCGATCCGAAGAAGCCGGAATATTTCTTGGCGTGGCGCAGCCGTTCGATGGAATCGCGCTGCACCTGCCCCATGGTTCCGGCGTAGAAATACGGCCAGATGGCCTCTGCGCCATGCCGGGCTTCCGCCTTGACGAAAGCATCCGCCACCTCGTCCAGCGCGGCTTCCCAGGAAATCTCCTGCCAGTCTCCGGCTCCTTTGGCGCCCTTGCGGCGCTTCGGGGTCAGCAAACGGCCGGGATGATAGATGCGCTCGGAATACCGCGCCACCTTGGCGCAGATCACGCCGGCGGTGTATGTATTGCTATTGGCGCCGCGCACGCGGCCGATGCGGCCTTCCGCATTGATATCGACCTCCAGCGCGCAGGCGCTCGGACAGTCATGCGGACAGACGGTGTGGCCAACGCGGGCTTCAGTCTTGTTGGTGGCTTTTTCAGCGGAAATCGGGGTCGCAACGTTCATGGCTTTTGTATATTGCATCAATGATGCGGCCAAAAGGCCGAAGTGACGTCCATCAAGAATATTCATCCTGACCATCTGCAAGCGAGACCCATCCATGAACTACCGCCACATCTATCACGCCGGCAATTTCGCGGATGTTCTCAAACACGCGGTTCTCGCCCGCCTCGTGCGCTACCTGCAGAACAAGGACAAGGCGTTTCGGGTGCTGGACACCCATGCAGGCATCGGGCTTTACGATCTTACCTCGGAAGAGGCGCAGAAGACCGGCGAATGGCAGACCGGCATCGGCAAGCTGGTGGAAGCCGACCTGCCTGCCCCCATTGCCGAACTGCTGGAACCCTATCTCACCGCCGTGAAGGAACTCAATCCGGAGGGCGGCATTCAATTTTATCCCGGCTCGCCAAAACTCGCGCGCATGCTGTTTCGTCCGCAGGACCGGCTTTCAGCCATGGAACTGCACCCGGATGATGCACGTGCCCTGTCGCGCCTGTTCGAGGGCGACTATCAGGCGCGCGTCACCGAGCTGGATGGCTGGCTATCGCTCGGCGCACATCTTCCGCCTAAGGAAAAGCGAGGCCTCATCCTCGTCGATCCGCCTTTCGAGCTTGAAAACGAATATCAGCGGCTGGCCGATGGCCTGAACAAGGCCTATCGCCGCTTTTCCACCGGCACCTATTGCCTGTGGTATCCCCTGAAAAAAGGCGCGCCGATCAAGGATTTCCATGAAAGGCTGCAATCCTTCGACATTCCAAAGATGCTGTGCGCCGAGCTTTCCGTGAAAAGCGACCGGCTGGAGGGCCTGAGCGGTTCCGGCCTCATCATCGTCAACCCGCCCTATACGCTGAAGGACGAGCTGCACACGCTCCTGCCCTTCCTGAAAACGGTGATGGCGCAGGACCGCTACGCCTCTCACCGCGCCTTCTGGCTGCGCGGCGAGGAAAAGCCGGAGGAGGACTGAGGGTTACCTCAGCCCTTCACGCTTCTGCGCCTGGGCAAGCTGTGATCGCTCGAAGAACAGGATCACGAACAGGGCCATGATGAACGGAATGATGAGGTAGAACAGCCGGAAAACCAGCAGCGCCGCGATCACGTCTGCCGGGTTCATATCCGGCAGACCGGTGACGAAGACCAGTTCCAGCACGCCAAGCCCGCCCGGCGCATGGGAAATCAGCGCCGCCGAAAAGGAAATCAGGAAAATCCCGAGGATAATCATGAAACCCGGATTTCCGGCCTCCGGCAGGGCGAAATAGATGATCCCCGCCGCACCGATCAGCTCGATCGGACCGATGACCAGCTGTTGCGCCACCAGTTTCGGTGCCGGATAGGGCAGGAAAAACGAGCGGATTTTCAGCGGTTTCAACTTCAGAAGACTGCCAAGCACGTAAAGGCCGACGATAACAAGCAGCAGGATGCCTGTTGTTGTGGAGGCCTCGACGGGAAGAATGCCGGTGAAGCGTTCGGTGATGTCAGGCTCGTAAAGCAGCACCATGCCAATGAGCATGATAGTTCCGATGATGAAGGTGAAGGAGCAAAGGCCAACGAGAACGCCGACCTCGGCAGCGCTCAAGCCCTTGGACGTGTAGGCGCGGTAGCGCACCACGGCGCCGGAAAACACGGAGGCGCCGACATTGTGGGAAAGCGCATAGGTGGTGAAGGATGTGAGCGTGATGAAGAGCCAGTTCACCTTGCGACCGAGATGCTGGAGCGCAATGCGGTCGTAGCCGGCAAGCGCGGCATAGGCCAGCAGCGTGGCCATGCCGGAGCACACCCAGTCTCGCACACGGATGGCCATGAAGCTTTCCCAGAGATCATCGAGCGAAAGACCGCGCAGCTCATGATAAAGCAGCCAGGCTGAAAACCCGATCGTCGCCAGACCAACGACAGGCCAGATATATTTCTTAAATCTCATGCGGTCATGCCGCCTAATTCCTCCAGCTTCACCCCAGCCCCCTTCCGTCTTTCGCGGAAGATTCGCCAGAGTCTATTCGTTATGCGGCGAAGCTTTCAACCTTTTTGCCCGTTTGCCTCGTTCACAAATTTATGTAAGACCGATTTGTCGCCAGCAGGCGATATGAGGTCTTCCATTTTCCGGAGAGCGTGCACGGAATGAAGCGTTATGCCGGTTTCATCGCCTTCGGTCTTCTGTCGCTTGCGGCCCTTTGGTTCTCGCAGGAAAAACCCGCCTCAAACAATTCCTCGAATGGCTGGACCATGTATCCCCCGTCGCAACCCGCCGGGCACTCCCAGCCCGAAACTTCCCGGCGTGACACGGTCACCAACCCCGCCCCTCGCGGCACGGGTTTTGATTTTTACGTGCTGTCATTATCCTGGTCTCCGGCATTCTGCGCCAGTTCAGAAGGTTCCGGCAATCGCCAGCAATGCGGCAGCGACAGGCGTTACGGCTTCGTCGTGCATGGGCTCTGGCCGCAAAATGAAAACGGCTATCCCGAATTCTGCAAAAGCGGCGAACCGGACCGTGTGCCTGACGCCATCGGCCGCACCATGTTCGATATCATGCCCTCCATGGGGCTGATCGGCCACCAGTGGCGCAAACACGGCTCCTGTTCCGGCCTGTCGCAGAAAGATTATTTTTCAGTGACGCGGGCCGCCTTTGAAGCCGTGACGCTGCCGGGCAAGATCGCCTCGGGCGCGCAAGCCGCCACCCTTTCCGCCGACGCCATCGAAACCGCCTTCACCGACGCCAATCCCGGCCTGTCGAAACGCGGCATCTCGATCAGCTGTGATGGAAAGCGCCTGGAAGAGGTACGGATCTGCCTCAACAGGGACATGACATTCCGCGACTGCCCCGAGCTTGACCGCAAAGGCTGCCGCGCCGGCTCCACCGAAATCATCCCGATACGCTAGTCAACCCCATAGGACCCAACCATGGAACTGCTTTATTCGCCCGCATCCCCCTATTCCGCCAAGGTGCGCATGGCCGCCCGCCATCTCGGCATCGAGATTACCGATGTGCGCGTCGACGCCAGCGCCGAGCCCGCCACGCTGATGGAGAATAATCCGCTCGGCAAAATCCCGGTCCTGCTGCTGGATGACGGCGGCTCGGTTTATGACAGCGTGGCGATCATGCATTATCTCAACCGTCTTTCCGGCGGCAAGCTGTACCCGAAAAAGGACGGCAAGCGCACGGAAGCGGAAATTCTGGAAGCGCTTTGCGACGGCATCATGGATTGCCTGTTGGCCATCGTTTACGAGCGCCGTTTTCGCCCGGAAGACAAGCTCCATCAGCCGTGGATCGACAAGCAGTGGAAAAAAGTGGTCCGGGGCCTCGACCATCTGAACGCGAACCTGCCCAAGACCGGCAAGAAGCTGCATGGCGGCCATTTCGCCCTGGCAGCGATGATCGGTTATCTCGACTTGCGTTTTGCCGGTGAATGGGCCGAAGGACGCGATGCGCTGTCACAATGGCCAGAGACTTTCGGCAAGCGCTTCGAAGCCTATGCGGAAATGAAGGCAGCCGCCTGAGGCGAAGCGGAATGGTGCCCGGCCCACGTCGCCGGGCGCTCCCGACAGGCCAGAAAAACAAAAAAGCCGGGGTTTGCGCCCCGGCTTTTCCTTTACCGATCCGTGAAGGATCAGAACTTGACGCCGATACCGGCCTTGACGGAGTGATCGTCGAAACCGCGCGAGAATGCGCCGGAGTCGAGACCGTAGTCCTTCTTCTGGTAGTCGCTGTAGCGATATTCCAGACGGGCGGTGATGTTGTCGGTCACCATGGCTTCAACACCGGCACCGACGGTATAACCGAGGGCAGTAGCGCTGTCCTTGGAGGTCGCGTCACGCACCTTGTTGTCGGAGACAGCAAGACCGGCCGTACCATAGAGCAGGAACGGGTTCATGTCGTAACCGACGCGGCCACGCAGCGAGCCGTTGACGCCCTGCTTGCCTTCGATGGCATTGCCGGCAACCGTACCGGCAGAGCCCTTCTCGTCGCCCAGGTTCACGTCTGCTTCAGCACCGTAAACGATCTGGCCGCTCTGCATGTTGTAACCACCGTAGAGGCCGCCGCCGAAGCCCTTGGCATCACGGCCATCATTGCTGGAGCTGAAACGGCCCCAGTCATAGTTGACCGTACCACCGAGGTAAGCGCCGGACCAATCCTTGACCGGTGCGGGCTGGTCGTAGGACACCGGTGCCTGCGGCACTTCGTTTACGGCGTCAGCGGCGTAAGCAGCCGAAAAGCCGGCAGCTGCCATGGTCGAAGCCATAAGGGTTGCTACGAAAATACGCATGCTATTCTCCTTTCAGGACCGCTCTGCACTCAAAACATTGTTTTCAGACGCGGTGTAAAAATCGTCGGGTTAATCGCCCCTCTGGAAACTGAACTTGATGGGAGAATGCGGAGATCAAAGAGCCAAAATGTGAATTGTTTGGGGCAGAGACGTGACTAGAATTAGACGTTGCCTAATTGCCACAAGGGTTTTATTAACCCTAATAGAAGCCTAATCAGCAATAGATCGGCTTTAAACTTAGTTATATTTAAATTAAATCAAAATTGCATTGCGAATAAAAAATCGCCCAATTCTTTTAGGGCTGACGGACAGCTTGCGATTTGCATTTATATCCAGCACATAGGGCGTGTATGAGCAAATGCAGGTCCGCCGTGAAAGAAGATATACAAAAGACAGTCTTGATAACCGGAGCCGCCCGAAGGCTTGGGCGGGCGATCGCCACCGATATGGCCGCCCATGGCTTTGCGATTGCCGTCCATGCCAATGAATCGATGGCGCAGGCGGAGGAATTCGCTAACGAAATAAGGCAAAATGGTGGCAAAGCCGTTGCCGTTCAGGCGGATTTGACACAATCTGCGCCGACAATGGCGCTTGTCGAACAGGCCTCTTCCGCCCTCGGCCCCATCGGCGTCGTGGTCAATAATGCCTCGGTTTTTCTGGACGACAGCGCGGATAAACCCGATCCGGCGATCTTTGATACGCATTTTTCCGTGCATGTGCGGGCACCGTCCCTCATCGCCGCTGCCTTTGTGGAGCAATTGCCTGTCGATAAATCCGGTCTGATCGTCAATATCATCGATCAGCGCGTGCTGGCGCTCACACCACGTTTCTATTCCTATACGCTTTCGAAATCCGCCCTCTGGACTGCGACACGAACGATGGCGCAGAGCTTTGCGCCGCGTGTGCGGGTGAACGCCATCGGGCCGGGTCCCTCCTTCAAAAGCGAAAGACAGGCGCCCGAGGACTTTCAGGCGCAGATCGACGGCCTTATATTAAAGCGTGGTCCTGAACCCGACGAGTTCGGGCGGACGATTCGCTTTCTTTATGATACGCCGTCGGTCACCGGACAAATGATCGCGCTCGACGGCGGCCAGCACCTTGGCTGGGAAACCCCTGACGTGGCGGAGATACCTGAATGAACGGAAAGAAGCTGCCTGATGGCGGTATTCTCTTCGATGAAACCGACGACGAAGACGACGATGCAGGCCTTGCCGCGACAGAAGCGGCGGAGGCTGCGCGCGACGCCGTGGGCATGGACTGGAATGCGGGCTGGAAGAACGAATCCGGCCTGAAGGGCATGGACCTCATCGGCGAATTCGTCAAACACCTGCCCAACTCGCCGGGCGTCTATCGCATGTTCAACGAGGCCGGTGACGTTCTTTACGTTGGCAAGGCGCGCTCGCTGAAGAAGCGTGTGGGCAACTATGCCCAGGGCCGCGTGCATTCCAACCGCATCGCCCAGATGGTGCGTTTCACCGCCCATATGGAGTTCGTCACCACCCGCACGGAGACAGAGGCGCTTCTGCTCGAAGCCAACCTCATCAAGCGCTTGCGGCCGCGCTTTAACGTGCTTTTGCGTGACGACAAATCGTTTCCCTATATTCTCATCACCGCCGACAATCGCGCCCCGGCGATCTTCAAGCACCGGGGTGCGAGGGCGCGCAAGGGCGATTATTTCGGACCCTTTGCGTCGGCCGGCGCCGTGGGGCGCACAATCAATTCGCTGCAACGCGCCTTTTTGATTCGCACCTGTACCGACAGCGTTTTCGAGACCCGCACGCGTCCCTGTCTCCTCTATCAGATCAAGCGCTGTTCCGGCCCCTGTACGCATGAGATCAGCGATCAGGGGTATGCGGAACTCGTCAAGGAAGCCAAGGATTTCCTGTCCGGCAAGAGCCAGAGCGTCAAGACCGCCATTGCGCGGCAGATGAACGAGGCGGCCGAGGATCTCGATTTCGAGCGCGCCGCCGTCTATCGCGACCGGCTGGCGGCGCTTTCACATGTCCAGAGCCACCAGGGCATCAATCCGACCGGAATCGAGGAAGCGGATGTCTTCGCCATTCATCACGAAGGCGGCATTTCCTGCATTCAGGTGTTCTTTTTCCGCACCGGCCAGAACTGGGGCAACCGCGCCTATTTCCCCAAGGCCGACCCCTCCCTGCCCGGCTCGGAAATCCTCAACGCGTTCCTTGCGCAGTTTTACGACGACAAGCCGGTGCCGAAACAGATCCTGCTTTCCGAAACCGTGGAGGAGCAGGAGTTGCTGGCCGCAGCACTCGGCGAAAAAGCCGGGCACAAGGTCACGATCAGCGTGCCGCAGCGCGGCGAGAAAAAGGACATTACCGACCATGTTCTTGCCAATGCCCGCGAGGCGCATGGCCGCAAGCTGGCGGAAACCTCTTCGCAGGCACGGCTGCTGAAAGGTTTCGCAGAAACCTTCAGCCTTCCCTATGTGCCACGCCGCATCGAGATCTACGATAACTCACACATCATGGGCACCAATGCCGTGGGCGGCATGGTGGTGGCGGGACCGGAAGGTTTCGTGAAGAACCAGTATCGCAAGTTCAACATCAAATCGACCGACATCACCCCGGGTGACGACTTCGGCATGATGCGCGAGGTGATGACCCGCCGTTTTTCACGCCTGCTGAAGGAAGAGGGCAAGCCTGACCGCGAGCGGACCCCAACACCGGAGGAAGCCGCCGACATGCCCTTCCCCACGTGGCCGGACGTGATCCTGATCGATGGCGGCCAGGGACAGATGACAGCGGTGCGCGCCATCCTCGATGAACTCGACATTCGTGACTGTGTGACCGCCATCGGCGTTGCCAAGGGTGTGGACCGCGATGCCGGCCGCGAACGCTTTTTCGCGGATGGACGCAGCGATTTTTCCCTGCCGCCACGTGATCCCGTGCTCTATTTCATCCAGCGCATGCGCGACGAAGCCCACCGTTTCGCCATCGGCTCACACCGGGCGCGGCGCAAGAAGGAAATGATACGCAATCCGCTCGATGAAATCTCGGGGATTGGTCCCGGTCGCAAGCGCTCCCTGCTGCAGCATTTCGGCACGGCGAAGGCGGTTTCGCGCGCCGGCCTTAATGATCTGATGGCCGTCACCGGCATTTCCGAGGCGGTGGCGCGGCAAATCTACAATCACTTCCACGAGAGCGGCGGCGATTGATACCGCACCGTCGTGGCGAACTGCTAAAAAAACATAATCACATGTTGACCCTATGCGTCAGGGGCGGCATCAAGACAGCTGATCTTTGACTGACAGGTTTCCCATGGCTTCGCGCGCATACAGCATCCCCAATCTTCTGACCTATGGCCGCATCCTCGCGGTTCCTGTCATCGTTTTGTGCTTCTTCATCGAGGGCAAGCTGGAAAGCTCGGATTTCGCGCGCTGGACGGCGCTCTGGCTGTTCATCATCGCCTCGCTGACCGATTTCCTCGATGGTTATCTGGCCCGCATCTGGAACCAGACTTCCAATATCGGCCGGATGCTCGACCCGATCGCCGACAAGCTGCTGGTCGCCTCCGTCCTGCTGTTGATGGCCGCAGACGGCACTATTGCCGGATGGTCGCTGTGGGCCGCCATCACCATTCTCTGCCGTGAGATTCTGGTGTCTGGCCTGCGTGAATATCTGGCGGCGTTGAAGGTCAGCGTTCCCGTTACGCGCATCGCCAAGTGGAAGACGACGATCCAGATGGTCGCCATCGCCTTCCTGCTGGCCGGCCCGGCGGGCGACAAGGTCCTGCCCTATACGACCGAGATGGGCATTACGCTTCTCTGGCTTGCGGCTGCGCTCACCATGTATACCGGTTATGATTACTTCAAGGCCGGTCTCAAGCACATCGTGGACGAAGACTGATGACACGGATCGTTTATTTCGCCTGGGTGCGTGAGAAGATCGGCACCGATGAGGAGGAGCTGGACATCCCCTCCTCCGTCACCACGGCCGGTGAGCTGATCGCCTGGCTCACAACCCGTGGCGAAAATTACGAGGCGGCTTTCGAATTTCCGGATGTGATCCGCGTTGCCGTCAATCAGGAACATGTCGAGCATGACGAAAGCATCGTCGGCGCGCGCGAGATCGGTCTCTTTCCGCCAATGACCGGGGGATGAGCGGATGCAGAAAGCCGTGCAGCCGACGATCCGCGTACAGGCCGGGGATTTCGACGCCACTGAGGAAACCCGCCGGCTGACGCAAAGCGACAAAAGCATCGGGGCGGTGGTGGCTTTCACCGGGCTTTGCCGCGACGATGGCGGCGCGCTTGCGGCGCTGGAGCTTGAACATTATCCCGGCATGGCAGAAGCGGAAATCACCCGCATCGCCAAACTCGCCATCGAACGTTTCGGCCTTCTTGGTCTTACCGCCATCCACCGTCACGGCAAGATTGCCGCCGGCGAGAATATCGTTCTCGTCATCGCCGCCTCCAGCCACCGGCAGGCGGCCTTCGACGGCGCAAATTTCGTGATGGACTATCTGAAGACCTCCGCCCCGTTCTGGAAGAAGGAACATGGCAAGGATGGAGCGGCGCGGGACTGGGTATCAGCCAAGACGACCGACGATGCGGCGAAGGACAGGTGGCGGTAATCCATCGCCTTTTCCGATGTTTCCGAACGGAGAACCGGAGTCCGCTTTTCCCGGAAATGCCTCAAGGCGCTTCCACCCTGCTACGCATGACGATCAGCCAGCCGACCAGAAGCGCCAGTACCGCCGCATCGCGCCAGACAATTGGGCCATAACCGGCCCATAGAGTTTCCGCAAATCCCACCGCAGCGGCCCCCAGGCCGCAGATAAGCGGGCTGGCATAACCACCCGCCGCCGAAATCAGCACGATCTTCAGGCCGAAGACGAGACCGGCACCAAAATCCATGGTGCCGTAATAAAAGGTGGCCAGCACCCCGGCAATGGCGGCAACAAGTCCTGCCGCGCAATAGGACAGCAGGAACACCCGGCCCGCATTGACACCGCAGAACGATGCCGCAAGCGGATCATCCGAAACGGCTTTCCATCGTCTGCCGAAAGCGGAACGGCCGAGATAAACGGACCCTGAGAGGACGAGCAGTCCAAACGCCGCCGTGTTCAGCATCTGCATCGGCGTCAGGGTCACGGCAAAGCCGCCATCGCTCCAAAAGCGCAGCGGTTGCGACAAAAGCGGCGGCAGCCATAATTGCCGGGTGCCGGCGGCGAGCCTTGCACTTTCGGTAAGCGCAATCAGCACGCCGATGGAGGCGACGGTCACCGCGTTGGGAGAGGCTTTCGCCAGCGGTCGCATCACCGCCCTGCCGACGAAACCCGCAGCCCACAACCCGCCGAACAGGCCCGCCCCAGCCCCAAGCGCCAGTGTGGCCGGCAGAACCAGCCATAGCCGGTTCCAGCCGAAATCGGCAAATAACAGGCAGGTCTGGCCGGCGAAGGCGAATATGGCGCCATAGGTGACATCGGCACGTTTGGTGACCGAAAAGGCGATGGCATAACCGAAGGCCAGAACCGCATAGAGGGCCGCAACCGGCACGGCATTCAGCAATTGTTGCAGGAAATAAGCCATGCGCATCCTCCCAGCATTATTATAACTGTTAAAATGCGCTTTGACAGTTATAATATGCGGCATGACCTTTCGCTGGACAGCTCACCGTTTCGCAGGCGGCGCATTGGCGCTTGATGTCGCCAATAGTGTGATCCTGCGCTCAGACGCCGCAAAATCGGTTGACCGTTTTGCTGCGCCCGAACAGATCGCCACTTTTGCCGAGGCATCGACACGGCTTGGCGCGGAGCGCGACAGGTTTCCCGCGCTCAACGCACCCGAAGCGGAGCAACGGCCAATCCTTCTCAAGCTTCGAGAGGCGATCGACGATTGTTTTCGCTCTTCGATCATGGGTGCCGGCGATGATGACGCCAGGTTGGCGGATCTTCTTTTCGCCTGCGGCACGGCCTTGCGCGCCTTTCCGGCGGCCGAAAATCTCGGCAACGCCACTGCCCACTCCGCCCTGTCGCTGCTTGCGGCAGAGACACGGGAACGATTGCGGATCTGCGGCAATTGCGGCTGGCTGTTCATCGATCGCAGCAAGAACAGAAGCAGGATCTGGTGCGACATGGCGGTGTGCGGCAACCGGCAGAAAGCCAGCCGGCATTACCACCGGACAAAGGAGGCGCGCACATGAACAGGATCGCCCTTCCATTGCTGGTGGTTGTGGCCACGCTCGGTCTTTCCGGCTGCCAGCGCGACGAACCGCGCGAGGTCGCGAAGATTTCAGGCCGGATGTTCGTTTTCAACTATCGCGTGGCGATTGCTACCTATCTGGTGACCCTGCAGCGCGTTGCACCCATTGCCGACGGCAGCACGGTGGAGGCCTCATTCGAAAATCCCCGAGGTGGTCCCGATCTGACGACGAGCGACAGGATTTTTCCAGTAGACGAAAAGATCACCGTTCAAAGCCCGCCGGTCGAGTGCGTGAAGCAGGATCGGCCCTACAAAGTCACCATCCGTATCAAGGGGCCGGAGGGCGATATTCTGCAGACGATCGAGACCACGATTCACTCCGACACGGACCAGTCGCTTCTTCCCGCCAAACCGCTGGTGGTCGGGCCGCTCTACACCCCCAATCCGGAGGTGTTCAAACCTGACGGTACGACGGATATGCGGCCGGTTCAGGGGTGTCCGGCATCTTGAACAAAAAACGGAGCCTTTCGGCTCCGTTTCCTCGAGTCTTTTCAGCGGCTTCGTGCGATCGCCTGCAACAGCGATTCAAGCCGTTGATATTTTGAATCAGCCGACGATTTCGGTTTCGGCGAACCAGTAGGCGATTTCCTGTGCGGCGGTTTCCGGAGCATCGGAACCGTGAACGGAGTTTTCGCCGATGGAGAGCGCGAAGGACTTGCGGATGGTGCCTTCAGCAGCCTGGGCCGGGTTGGTGGCGCCCATGATTTCGCGGTTCTTGAGGATGGCGTTTTCGCCTTCCAGAACCTGAACGATGGTCGGGCCGGAGGTCATGCCTTCAACGAGTTCGCCGAAGAAGGGACGCTCTTTGTGAACGGCGTAGAAGCCTTCGGCTTCGCGCTTGCTCATCCAGACGCGCTTGGAGGCGACGATGCGCAGGCCGTTGTCTTCAAATACCTTGGTGATCGCGCCCGTCAGGTTACGCTTGGTTGCGTCCGGCTTGATCATCGAAAATGTGCGTTCAATCGCCATGTGTCCGTTTCCTTTTCCTATATAGAAAGTGGGCGGTCTTTACCCGCCCAAAGGCCCGAAAACAAGGGGGATAGACCATATTGCGATAATGGCGCGAGACATTTCACGCCGCTGTCACACTGCGGCCTCTTGCATCATAGAGATCAAGGCAGCCTTCGAACCAGTCCCGCACCGGGTCATTATCGGAAAACAGATCGGCGCCGGTGGTGATCCTTGCCCATTGCAGCGCGCCGAACACGATGTAATCGGCAAAAAGCGGCGACGTGCCGCCGATAAACGGCTGGAAGCTCAACATGCGGCGGATCGGCGCCAGCAATGCCGGAAAGGCCGCGATTTCCGCTTCGCGGTTCGCCGCTACATCCTCAAGCGGGCGGCCGAGCGCTTTCGTCCTGCTGTCACGGAAATAACGGCGATCCGGCTCATCCAGCATATTGTGGATATCCAGCAAGGCGATACGGGTAATAGCCGGGTGAAGCACCGTCTGTGACCAGCTTTCAACGAAGCGGGCCATTGCCTTGCCGCCCTCCCCGTCAAACAGGGACGGCCGCTCGGGATAGGCGTCATCCAGATAAAGCGCGATTTCGAAACTGTCGCTCACCAGCTGCTCGCCGTCGCGCAGGATCGGCACCGTCCTCGAAAAACCGTCCTCAACCGTCGGTATGACCGTGAAGGGCAAAGGGCGCTCCTCGAAATCCAGTCCCTTATGCGCCAACGACAGCACGGTTTTCCAGCAATGGGGAGAAAACGGCCGGGAAATGTCGCTTCCACACAGCGAGTACAAGGTTCTGGAGTTTGTCATGGGCAGCACCCTTTTTGGCTATATCGATGCAGCGATATAAGAACGGCAATGGCCTGAAATCAAATCAGCATTAATCATGTTATCGATCAAAAGCCATAAGCACCCCGCCGGACGGGAATTCTGGCATCAAGGTGACGAAAACAGCCCGCGAATTTAGTCTATTTTAAACCGTCGCGTGTAGGAGTAGCCGCATTCGGAAACTGAATATTTCGATGAATTCACAAATACTATCTTTTTGGGGCTGACGGTGACGACATCTGCTGGCGATAAAAAACGCGAACAGTCAAAAAACGGTCTTGTCGTTACCAAGATCACGCAGTTCATCGCCAGGATGAATATTGCTCCGCTGCCGCGCAATTACGAATTGATCTATGAAATATTGTCGGGGCACAACCCGGCCATGGGGCGCGATATATTGGCCCTTGGCAACGCGCCGCAGCAGCATGAAATCGATATTATCGGCCAGAGACACAATCTCCCCGGCTTTTCGAAGATCGAGGCCGAGGAGATGGCCAACGAGGCCTTTGAAACGCTGAATCAGATTTCAGCGCGGCTGGAAGCCGGCGTGCAGCGCGCCGAAACATTCATCGCCAGCCTTGCCGAGGAAAATCATCAGGAGCCGCCGGCAACCGAGCGGCTCGCTCGATTGATGGGCGACATTCATGAGGAACAGACGAGCCTGCGGCACTTCATCGCCATGGGGCTGATGAAGATCCGCGAGGTTGAAAAACGCCGGGCCGAACTGCAGGCGAGTTCCGTGCGGGATGCATTGACGGCGCTTCCCAACCGCGCGGCTTTCCTCGAAAAACTCGCCGACCTTTTCGCCGGCGATCAGGCGGCGTCCGCCACCTCGCTGATGCTGCTCAACATTGACCGCTTCCGCGAAATCAATGGCAAATATGGCGCCAGCGCCGGCAACAAGGCGCTGCGGCGGTTTGCGGCGCTCTTCCGTAAGACCATCAAGAAGGACGATTTCGTTGCCCGCATCGGCGGCAATGAGTTCGCCTTTCTGTTTGCCAACGTCTCGCAAAATACCGCCGAGGCGATTGCCGAAAGGCTGCGGCAAAGTGTGGAGGCGCTGCGCTTCGTGACCAGCGAAGGAGAAGGCGAACATCTGACGGTTTCGATCGGCGTCGCGGCGGTGGATGGCACCGCCACGCCCGCCGAATTTTTCAGCCATGCCGAACTTGCATTGCTTTCGGCACGCTGCGGCACGCGCAACTGCGTTGTCGGTTACTCCCGGGACCTGGCCCAGCACAGCCGCAGCAGCTATCTGGCCCAGCTCGGCTGTTAGAGCATTTCCCGTGAAAATGCATCGTGGTCTTGCGCCCGGAAAACGCGCAAAACCAAAGATTGCGCGCAGGCCCAACAATTCCGCCTAAACCGACGCGCTTCAAACGCCCATATATGATCCGATGTGGCGCGGGCGCTCTTGCCTTGGCCACGCAGTTCGGCCAAAACGGCGCCATGATTACGATTACCGACCTTTCCGCCCGCATCGCCGGGCGCCTGCTTCTCGACCATGCCAGCGTGGCGCTGCCCGCCGGCGTGAAGGTGGGTCTCGTTGGCCGCAACGGCGCCGGCAAATCCACCTTGTTCAAGGTGATTACCGGCGATTTTTCGGCCGAAAGCGGTTCGGTCAGCATTCCCAAACAGGCGCGCATCGGCCAGGTGGCGCAGGAAGCGCCGGGAACGGAAGAATCACTGATATCAATCGTGCTTTCCGCCGACAAGGAACGCAGCGCCCTTGTGGCGGAGGCGGAAACCGCGACCGATCCGCACCGGATCGCCGAAATCCAGATGCGGCTCGTTGATATCGATGCGCATTCAGCCGAAGCCCGCGCGTCCAGCATTCTTGCCGGTCTCGGCTTTAACCACGAGGCGCAGCTTCGCCCCGCCTCCTCCTTCTCCGGCGGCTGGCGTATGCGCGTGGCGCTCGCCTCCGTGCTGTTTGCCGAGCCAGACCTTTTGCTGCTTGACGAGCCGACCAACTATCTCGACCTCGAAGGCACGCTGTGGCTGGAGGAATATATTCGCCGCTATCCGCATACCGTCATCATCATCAGCCACGATCGCGACCTTCTGAACAATGCCGTCAATTCCATCGTGCATCTGGACCAGAAGAAGTTGACCTTCTATCGCGGCGGTTACGACCAGTTCGAGCGGCAGAAGGCCGAAAACGACGAATTGCAGATGAAGGCCAAGGTCAAAAGCGACGCTGCGCGCAAACATCTGCAAAGCTTCATCGACCGCTTCCGCGCCAAGGCCACCAAGGCGCGGCAGGCCCAGAGCCGCATCAAGGCGCTGGAGCGCATGGGCACCGTTGCCGCCGTGATTGAGGACCATGTTCAGCCAATCACCTTCCCCGAGCCGGAAAAGCAGCCCGCCTCACCCATCGTCGCCATCAATGGCGGTGCCGTGGGGTACGAGCCGGGCAAATCGATCCTGAAGCAGCTCAATCTGCGCATCGACAATGATGATCGCATTGCGCTGCTCGGCTCCAACGGCAATGGCAAATCCACCTTCGCGAAATTCATTTCCGGCCGGCTTGCCCCGCAGGCTGGCGATCTTCGCACCGCTCCCGGCCTGAAGATCGGTTTCTTCGCGCAACACCAGCTGGATGACCTCGTGCCGGACGAAACGCCGGTCGAACATGTGCGCAAGCTGATGCCGCTGGCGCCTGAAGCGCAGGTGCGCTCACGCGTGGCGCAGATGGGCCTTGCAACGGAAAAGATGGCGACGGCGGCAAAGGATCTATCCGGTGGCGAGAAGGCCCGGCTGCTGATGGGGCTTGCCGCCTTCCATGCACCGAATCTGCTCATTCTCGACGAACCGACAAACCATCTCGACATCGACAGCCGCCGGGCATTGATCGAGGCGCTGAATGATTATAACGGCGCGGTCATCCTAATCTCGCACGACCGGCATCTCATTGAAGCGACGGTGGACCGGCTGTGGCTGGTTGCCGACGGCACCGTCAAAACCTTTGAAGGCGACATGGAGGAATATCGCGACATCGTCGTCTCCTCCGGCAAGAAAAAGGAAGACAGGACCGAGGCCGCTCCCGATCAGGCGTCGAAGGCAGATCAACGCAAGGCGAATGCGGAAAAGCGCGCGCAGCTTGCGCCGCTAAAGAAAAAGATCAACGAAATCGAGTCCCTGACGGCGAAGCTTGAGAAAATGATTCAGGCGCTCGACACGGAACTGGCAGACCCCGCGCTTTACGAAAAGGCGCCCGCCAAGGCCGCACAGAAGGTCAAGGAACGTGGCGAGGCGGCTGCCAAGCTTTCCGACGCCGAAGAGCAATGGCTGATGCTTTCCGGCGAATATGAAGAAGCAATGGCGGGATGATGCGCGACAGCGCGGGCCGAATTCCGGCGGCTTTCCCAGAAGCCGCCGGATTTATCTGACGCTGCTTACTTGGCGCCGATGGCGTTGAGGCCTTCACGGGCGCATTCTGCATCAATGGCGCCCGAGGGCGCGCCGCCGACGCCGATGCCGCCGACCAGGGCATCACCGATCTTGATCGGCAGGCCGCCTGCCTGGATGACCATGCGCTCGTCCATATTGCGCAAACCATCATTGGCCGGCTTGGAGGCGATGAAATCCGCGATCTCGCCAATATCGCGCCCGAGCGATGCGGCGGCGAAAGCCTTGCCGGTTGCGCTGGAGACCGTATGCGGGCCGGAATTATCCGCCTTCAATACCGTCTTGGTGGCACCGTCGCGGGTGACTATGGCAACGGTGACGGCATTGCCCTTTGCGACACAGGCCTGCAGTGCAGCCTTGGCTGCCTTCTCGGCCATTTCAAGCGGCAGATAAGGAGCTGTCGGCAGCGTCTGGGCCAATGCGGCAGCAGGAGCGAGCAGAACGGAAGCGATGAGAAGATTGCGGATCATGAAAAGGTCCTCTTGGCTGATGAGGACTTCAACCTAGGCAAATAAAACGCGGCTGCGAATCCGTAAGCCTTGCCGGGTGGTCAGTAGTTCTACCGATCTTCGCCGGCTTCCAGCCACAGCCTTGTCATTTCCGCCTGCGAGGTCGTGCCAAGCTTGAGCCCGATGGCGGCGCGATGACTGTCGACCGTGCGCGGTGACAGGCCGAGCCCATCGGCGATCTGGCGGGTGGTGAAACCGAGTGCGATGCGTTCCAGTATCTCGCGCTCACGCGCGGTCAGAAGCGACAGAAGCGCCACCGTTTCCGCCTGCAATGCCCGTGCATCCAGCGTGCGGGCAAGTGTGCGGTGCGCCTTCTGTATCGCGTCGATGAGATCCTGTTCATCCACGGGCTTCGACAGAAAATCCACGGCGCCGTTGCGGAAGGCGCGGCGGCAGGCTTCAATATTTCCATGGCCGGAAATGATGATGACCGGCCAGTCGATGCCTTCCTCTACAAGCTTTTCCTGAAGCTTCAGGCCGGTAATGGCCGGCATTCGGATGTCGAAGATCAGGCATCCCGGCTCCAGACCCGGCAAATGGCTGAGGAAAACCGTCGGATCAGCAAAACCCTTTGCCTTGATGCTGACCGTGGACAAAAGCAATATCAGTGCTTTGCGCACGGCATCATCATCATCAACCAGATAGACGGGCAGCGTCATGTTTTCGTTGCCTCCATCGTGACTGGCAGGACGACGCGGAACAAGGCGCCGTTTTCCTGCTCGACTGAGAGTATTTCGCCGCCGGCGCGCTCCACCAGCCGCTGGCTGAGCGCGAGACCAAGTCCCATGCCGTTGTTTTTGGTGGTTGCGAAGGGGGTAAAAAGCCGGTCGCGCAATTGCGGTTCCACGCCGGGGCCGTTATCGGCGACTTCGAACAGGGCAAGATCGCCCTCGCGGGTGAGCGTCGCAGTGATTACACCTTTCCCCTCGGCACCGGCCAGCGCATCAAGGGCATTACGCAGCAGATTGAACATCACCTGCTCCATTTCTACCGGATCAACCCGAACCAGAAGCGGCACCTCTGGCTGCCGGATATCTATGACGACCTGTTGGCGCGCCGCCTCACCGGTCAGAAGTGCATCGACATTACGCAGCGCAACGCGCAGGTCATGGGCCGTGGCCGGATGGCGATGCGGCAGCGACCAGTTGCGGAAACGGTCGAGCATGTTGGCGGCGCATCGCGCCTGCTCGATCATATCATCCAGCGCACCGGAAAGCGTTGCGACATCCTGACGGGCGAGAAGCCGTCGCCCGGCCTGCGCCTGCGCCAGGATTGCCGTCAAGGGCTGCGTCAGCTCATGAGCAAGGCCGCTCGCCATCTCCCCCAGCGCATTGACCCGCGAGGCATGGGTCAGTCTCGCCTCCATGCCGCTCAGCTCTGCCCGCCTTTCGGCTGCGCGTATACGCGTTCTCTGCCTCGCCATCACGATGCCGAACACAAAAAGGATGCTGGCGCCGGCCAGCACCGCCAGCAGGGTGCGGCCCGGCAGAAGTTCACGCCAGGTGATGGGAAGCGCCACTTCCAGAAGCAGCGGCTGGCTGGCACTGCTCAGCTGCCGGGCATATTGCGGCTCTACGGGCAGTTGCGGCGGGCCGTATAACAGGGTGCCATCCGGCATTTTCAGGCGGATCACCGCCCGTTGCGCCAACCAGAAGGGGGCATCGGATGCCAGCAGCCGTGCCGCATCGACGGCCAGCACCAGCGCCTGCCGTGCCGTCTCGCTGTTGGGGCTGCGCTTGACGATGAGATAATGGCCAGGCCTCAGCGTACTTGCCAGCAATGCGGGCTTGCCCGTAAACACCGATGCCGCGTTGCGGATATCTGCCGCCAGTTCATTTTCCAGCGGTCTGGTGCCAGCTGCAGGACCACCCTCCGTCAACGAGACCAGCTGGACTTCATCGATACGCGGGTAAAATTGCAGAATGGGTGCGGCGATGGCAAGCAGCAGGCCGTGATCCGATCCCTGTTCCGCCTGCGCCACCGCCGAAAGCGCCGTCACATGCGCATCATGCTGATCCGCCCGGCGCGTAGCCTCAGCCTGCAAGGCGTCGCTCTGCCGCTCCAGTTCGCCAAGCAGGCTGACATATTGATAGACCGCCAGGGCGGACACGACCGCCACCATCAACAACAGTCAGACGATGATCACCCTGAGAAACGGCCAGGTGGCCGCAGGACGTAGATCGCCCGATGGTGGTCTATGGCCGGATACGGCATCGGCGATGGTGCGCAGCGATTGCGTGACGCTGCCCGCGCCTGCCCTCATTGCCTCCGGCGGCGATTTGCCGGAATGCCTGTTCCATGCGTCGTTGTTTTCAAGCATCTGTTCGCTCGCTCGACCGGAAAACACGGCCGGAACATTGGTTCGTCATACAACCACTCAGCACAGACTGGCCAAACATTCAATCCGGCTGAAATAGGCTCCCCTGCCGCTTGCGCTGGAATACGCTCATGTCATGCTGCGTCGTAAGCCTTTCGGAAACGCTCTAGGCGCATTCCCTGCGAGGCTGCAAACGATCGAGCGGTACAGCGGGCGAATAGAGATAACCCTGACCGAAACGGATGCCCATCTGCATGAGAAGCCGGCTCTGCTCCTCCGTTTCTATGCCTTCCGTCACCAGCTTGGCGCCGTAACGCTCAGCGCTTTCGAATGCGAGCGCGATGGCGTCCTTGAAGCGGGACTGATTTAGCCTGGAGGTCATCCAGTGGTCGATCTTGACCTCTTCGAAGGGGAACCTCGCAAGCAGAGTGAGCGCGGCATAACCGGTGCCGAAATCATCAAGCGACAGCCGCACGCCTGCTTCGCTCAGCCTGTCGAAATTCTGCTGCACGATGTCGATCGCCGGTACACGGCTCATCTCCGTCACCTCGATCGACAGCCGATGCGCAGGAACCGCCATTTCACCCAGGAACGCCACGACCCGGTCTCCGAAACGCAGGGTCGAAAATGACGAGGCGGAAATATTCACCGCCAGATGAAAATCCGGCTCAAGGTTCCGCAGATTGCTGAGGTCGCGGACGACCGCCTCGATCGTCGACCACTCGAATTCCACCAGCAGACGGTGGCGCTCGGCAATCTCCAGCACGTAATAGGGCGAAAGCGCCTGCCCGCGCACATCGGTCGCCCGCAGAAGCGCCTCGGCGCCGATCATGCGGCGATTGTGCATTTCAAATTTCGGCTGATAACATATGGGCGGCCTGCCGGATTTGATCCAGTTGACCAGCATCTGCCGCACCCCTTCGTCCCGTGTCGCTTTCTCGGCGAAGGAAAAGGGGAAAATCTGCACCGGATTATCGCTTCCTTTCAGCGCCAGGCTGAGATGCCTGAGAAAGGACGCCACGTTCTGCCGGGAAAGCATGTCCAGATTGGCCGCGCCGATCTTCAGATGCGGCACCGGCCCCGCCTCCGCGGACCGGCAAAATGCGCTCAGCCCGTCATGGAGATGCATCATCAGTCGCGCGCTTTCAGACTTTTCCAGCGAAACTCCTTCGATGACCACCGCAAGCGTCGTATCGCCGAACATGAAGCTGCGCGGTGCATTGGAGGGCGACAGCAGGCTGTTGTCGCCGTCGCATACTTCCCGCGCCAGTCGCGGCCAGAAAAGATCGGCCCAGTCCTCGCCTTCGCAGGCGGCGACATCGGAAATATTGACGATCTCGATCAGAACGAGAGCATGCGGAACGGCCGGCTCGTGCCGCATCGCCGTTTCGATATGGTCCTTGAGGGCGCGCCTGTTGGGCAGACCCGTCAATGAATCCGTCCGGGCGGCGGTTTCGCGTCTCCTCACCTCTTCCCGCGCCCGCGCTTCGCTGCGCAGCACAACGAACAGACAGACAATCATCGGCAGACCGACGACTGAGCCGAAGATGCGTCGCCCGAGACCACTGAGATACAACTCCTGATCTATCAGGCTGAGAATATAGAGTACAGACAAGGCGAGCAAAGCCGCGGAAATCCTGACCGCGAATACACCGGTCATCTCCCATATACCGAGTTCAGCAAGACGACGCCTGCGTAACCAGCCATACATCATGATCCCGCAAACCGAGATGATGCTCATATCCAGAAGGGCGGCGCCGAAAAGCGAAGGGCCGCCGAACGCAAGGCGTCCAGCGGAGACGAGCACCAGGCTAATCAACCCGCCTTGCCAAGACCCCAGCACCCCGGCCAGGAAAAGCAGATCGGACCGAATATAGGGTTTGGAAGGCAGCTTGATGAATTCGGACACCAGCAACGTCAAGAGAAACCCGGTCGCACCGAATACGATGCCGTAGTAGATCTTATAACGCGGATCATCGAGGGCTATGTCTCGCCGCAGAAGGATCAGCACGGATACCATGCCGACGACGGCGGCCGCCTGTAGCAGCAGGAATGGAAGCTCGGCGGCAGCGGCCGCCGCCTGAACGGCGATCAATTCCATCATCTGCAAATCCCCGGTTATTATTGGTTCCGCCGCCGGAATTCCGGCGTTCGCCTTTCACAATTCCCGTATCTGCGAGGACGGACTATAACACATAGCCCGCCGCCACGGCCGGCCTATATTGCGCCCGCAGTTCGCATCCCGGCAAGATTCTCCGGAGCGGCAATCGCTCCGGACTGCGCGGCGGCCAGCACCAACCTGTCGCGTCCCTGGTGCTTCGCCTCGTACAGTGCTTCATCCGCGCGGTTCAGCATGTCCTGTATTGTCTCCAGGCCATCGTCGGAAACGGCTATTCCGAGACTGACCGTGACGACAGCCTGTCCGTCCGGGCGATTGGGGTGAGGTATCGCCTCCCCCGACACCGCCGATCTTAGCCTTTCACCAACGGCAAGGGCTGCGGATACGACGCAATTGTCGAGCAGGACCACAAATTCCTCGCCGCCATAACGCGCAACGAAACTTCTGTCACCATCATCCCTGCGCAGGGCGGCGCGCAGCCTGCCAGCAATCGCGCGCAGACAGTCATCACCAGCCACATGCCCTTCTGAATCATTGTAGTTCTTGAAATAATCGACATCGAGGAGAATGAGCGCCCGTGGCCTGCTGGTGCCGGAAATCTCGCGCGCTGCCTGATCAAAACTGCGGCGGTTGCGAATACCCGTCAGTTGATCGGTATTGGAAAGCTGCTGCAGGTCCCGATTGGCGCTTTGAATTTGTTGAAGCAGCAGCTTTTCGCGCAGCGAGGCCAGATAGTCCCGCCTTTCCACCTGCTCGATACGATAGGCCGCAAACAGCGAGACGGCGCTAATTCCGACGGAACACATGATCGCCGGCAGCTTGGCCACTTCGCTCGTCACGGTGACATATTCCATGCCGATAATGAAAACCACCATGCAGCCGACCGTGCCCATGACCGCAAGCGGAAACGGTTGGCGATGGATCGTATTCATATAGAGAATGACCGTGACGACGCCCATGTAATATTCACTGGCCGACGAGGTCCGCGCATTGGCATAGATGAACATGAGCGATGCGACGACCATCATGCAGCCCAGCGCGTGAAGGGCCTCGTGCGCCACCGCATCCGGCCGCATCCCGATCGCATAATACCGTGCCGGAAAATAAAGGAACAGAAGCGGGGTGACGAGAAACAGACGGACCGTCACATCCAGCCAGATGATGTCAGGCACGAGCGTCACATCCACAAGCAGGTAAAGATTGTAGAGCACGACGCCAAAAATCAAGGCATATGTATTGAACTGACGGCTGCTTTCATTGACTCTCTGAAGGAAGCCGGACGAACGGTCATTTCCAAATAAAACCACCATGCACCTGCTGTTGGAAAATTTATTCAAGCGAAATCTAAAATTATTACCGATGTTCACTGAATATACATGAAAAATCAGACTTTGAACTATCTGAAAATATAGATAACACTTAAAAATCCAAAAAATATTTACATTTCTCAAATACTACATATTCCAGAAATACTAAACCCGAAAAATATGTTATGGAATTACAGTCTAAAAAAAGACGTTCCGCCCGGAAACGATCACCTTGCTCCTTCGAGCGTTTCTGCTAAAAACTTGTAAAAATCACACTTTATCCCATGCAGCACTCAGACGGGTTCCACTTCATGTCAGCCACCAAGCTTGCCATCGTCGGCGTCGGAAAAATCGTTCGCGACCAGCATCTTCCCGCCATTGCAGGCAATCCGGATTTTGAATTGATCTGCACCGCAAGCCGTCACGGCACCGTGGACGGCGTCGCGTCCTATGGCACAATCGAGGCCATGCTGGAGGCTGTGCCTGATATCGATGCCGTGTCGCTGTGCATGCCGCCGCAATATCGCTACGAGGCGGCTTACGCGGCGTTGAATGCCGGCAAGCACGTCTTCCTCGAAAAGCCGCCGGGCGCGACGCTTTCCGAGGTGCAGGATCTCGTCCGCCTTGCGGATTCCAAGGGACTTTCGCTGTTTGCAAGCTGGCATTCGCGTTACGCGCCGGCGGTGGAAGCGGCCAAGGCGTTTCTGGCTTCCACAAAAATCGACAGCGTGCATGTAATCTGGAAAGAGGATGTGCGCCACTGGCACCCCAACCAGGCATGGATCTGGCAGGCGGGTGGCCTTGGCGTTTTCGACCCCGGCATCAACGCACTTTCCATCATCACCCATATCCTGCCCCGCGCGCTGTTCCTGACCAAGGCCACGCTGGAATTCCCGGAAAACCGCGACGCGCCGATCGCTGCTGAACTGCATTTTTCCGACGTGACGAAAATGCCTTTGCGTGCCGAGTTCGACTGGCGCCAGACCGGCAAGCAGAGCTGGGATATCGTTGCCGAAACGGCCGGCGGACGAATGGTGCTTTCGGAAGGCGGCGCCAAGCTCTCGATCAACGGCGAAGACAAACTCACCGCGCCCGAGCGGGAATATCCAGCGCTTTACGAGCGTTTTGCCGAGATCATCAAGGCGGGCCGCTCAGACGTCGATCTTGCGCCGCTGACGCATGTCGCCGACGCCTTCCTGCTTGGCCGCCACAAGTTCGTGGATTCCTTCTACGACTGAGAAGCCGAAAGAATTTCGGACGAAAGATGTATCAAAGGGCGCGGCTGACGAAACGGTCGCGCCCTGATTTTTTTGCCTGATACAGCGCCTCATCGACGCTGCGCAACAGCGTGGCGCGATCCGCGCCCGCCTGCGGGGCAATCGCGCCGCCGATGCTGAGACGCGCGCCGACCGCCTGTCCATCGACATCGAAGTTTTCGCGGAAGGCGGCCAGAAGCCGGTCCGCCATGCCGTTCATCACCTCAGAGGTGCCGGGATGGGGCATGAAAATGGCAAATTCGTCACCACCCATGCGCACCACCGTATCCCCACTGCGGATCGCGTTGCGGATGCGCGCGGCGGCGACGGTCAGCACCCGGTCACCCGCCGGATGGCCGAACGTATCGTTGATCGTCTTGAAGCCGTCCAGATCGAGATAAAGCACGCCGAAGGTCTCGTTTTCCCGCAGAGCCGCGCCGAGCTGGCTATCGACAATCGCCTCCAGCGCCTTGCGATTATAAAAACCGGTCAGCGGATCGGTCATCGCCGCATCGCGCAATTCGCGCTCGGCAAGGCTCATGGTGAAGTTGGCCTTCTGGAGACGCAGGAGTGCAGCCGCCAGCAGCGCGAAATGCTTCAGATTGTCAATTTCGTTGTGGGAGAATTTTCTCGGCATCGTATCGACGAGGCAAAAGGCGCCAACGACAAGACCCGGTTCCAGCTCGATCGGCGCGCCGGCATAGGAACGCAATTCCGGACCGCCTTTGACATAGGGCATGAAGCGGAAATCCGGGTGCTGGGTCAGATCGGAAATGACGACCACGTCCTGCCTGGCAATGACGCGGGTGCAGATCGACAGATCGCGCGGGCATTCCGACAGCTGCATTCCGGCCTGTTCGGCGATATGGAGCCAATCCTCATCGATGATGTGGACAGCCGCACGCGGGACGTCAAAGACGCCCTGCCCCAATCGAGACAAAACTTCCAGTTCCGGCATCTCGGCATTCTTGAAGGACATGATGGACCGCACCGCGACCAGACGCTCCATTTCTCCGTCCGGCCTTGAAATCGCCTGCCCCATGATGATGTCCTTCCGCTGTTTCGGCCGTGCCAACGCCACCCTCAGCAACCCGCCGGGCGGATCAGACGGCCATGCGTTCGATTCGGCCCATCATGCAAAAACCGGCAGGCGACGCCACATGCGAATTTTTGCCGGTCTATTTGTGTGAGAACCCTTCGATCAGGCCTTTTTCTGCCAGCGGCCTTCCGGCGATTGCTGCCAATAGGTCAGCGCGTGGCCTTCGGTCTTCAGACTTTTCCAGTGGTTTCGCGCCATTTCAAGCTGATAGGCATCATATCCGTCGAACATGAAGACGACGCGCTCATAGGCCTCCACCGCCGGCGGTTCGGCGCCATCCACCAGAAAGCGGACATTTGCGCCGTTGCCGTTGACTTCCGAGGCTGTCAGGAGAATTGGCTGGCTTTGCGGCGCCGGAGACGCATCCGTGGCGTGCGGCAGAAAACTGTCGTCACGAAAGGTCCACAGATGCGCGTCGAGGAAATCGCGGCGCTCCTCATCCACCGTCTGGATCGCGACCTTCCAGCCGCGTTCCAGCGATTTTTCGAGCAAAGGCGGCAGCGCATCCTCGAGCTTCGATTCCGTCAGATGGTAGAACAGAATTTCAGTCATCCGCAGATTTCGAACTCCGCTCGCATCAATCTTCGTAATGGGCGCGAACGAGTTCGTTCAAAAGCCGCACGCCGTAGCCCGATCCCCAGGACTGGTTGATCTCGGTCATGGGCGATCCCATCGCTGTGCCGGCAATATCGAGATGCGCCCACGGCGTTTCGCCCACAAAGCGTTTGAGGAACTGCGCGGCGGTGACGGAACCGGCCAAGCGACCCGAGCTGTTCTTCATGTCGGCGAATTTGGAATCGATGATCTTGTCATAATCCTTGCCGAGCGGCATACGCCACAGCTTTTCGGCCGTCGCGTCACCGGCCTGGGCAAGACGCGCAGCAAGCTCGTCGTCATTGCAGAAAAGGCCGGCCTGAAGATTGCCGAGCGCAACCGTGATCGCGCCTGTGAGGGTGGCAAGGTTGATCATGAATTTCGGGCTGAAACGCTCCTTGGTGTACCAGAGCGCATCAGCCAGAACCAGGCGGCCTTCGGCATCGGTATTGATGATCTCGATGGTCTGGCCGGACATGGACGTGACGATGTCGCCCGGACGCTGGGCATTGCCATCGGGCATGTTTTCCACGAGACCGATAACGCCGATGACATTTGCCTTCGCCTTGCGGGCCGCAAGCGCATGCATCAGGCCGGTCACGGCGGCAGCGCCGCCCATGTCGCCCTTCATGTCTTCCATATTGAGGCCGGGTTTGAGCGAAATGCCGCCGGTATCAAAAACGACGCCCTTGCCGACGAAAGCAATGGGTTCATCCTTCTTGGAACCGCCGTTCCATTGCATGACGGCAAGCCGGGGCGGACGGGCCGAGCCCTGCGCCACGCCGAGAAGCGCGTTCATGCCAAGCTTCTTCAAGTCCTTTTCGCCGAGAATCTCGACATCAACACCCAGCTTGCGCAGCTCTTCCGCCTTTTCGGCGAATTCGACGGGGCCGAGAACGTTCGGCGGCAGGTTGACAAGGTCGCGCGCCAGGAGAACGCCACCCGCAACAGCCTCGGAGACGGCAAAGGCCTTTTCCGCTTCCTGATGAGCGGCCGTGACGATGACGATATCGACTTTCTTCGGGGTCTTTTCGTCGTCGGATTTTTTCTTGGTCTTGTAGGCATCGAAACTATAGGCGCGCAGCAGAAGGCCCAGCGCGAAATCCGCAGCGGCCTGCGCGCTGGTTTCGACGCCCGGAGCGTCGAGATAGATGGCGACCTTGTCTGCCTTGCGGAAATTGGCGGCGGCAGTGCCGCCGGCACGCAGCCAGTCATGTGCGACAAGTTTCGCCGGCTTGCCGAGGCCGATGACGAGCAACCGGTCGGCGCTCGACCCCTGCGGCGCAATCACATCGAGAGTCGTCATGGATTTTGCGGCAAATCCCGCAATCTTCGCCGCCCTCTCGATCACGCCACCCGGATCGGCCTCGGAAGCACCGGCGGCAGCCTGCGCCTCACCGGAGGCTTGCAGCACAACGGCCAGGGAATTTTCAAGCGAAGCGGAATTGGCGAAAGAAATATCGAATTTGGCGGACATGTTTTCCTGCTCTTCATGGTCAAATTGCATGATGCGCACGATCATGGCCTTTTCAGCCCCCGGCGCAACCCTACATTTTTTAAGGCCTGCATTGTTTAAAGGCAGACATTCCTTAAAGGTCCACATTCGTTAAAGGAATGACATTTTTGCGGATGGGCCGATTACGTCATGAAACCGACAGCTTGTTCCACAAAAAGACACAGGCGATGGAAAAATCGTCGTGCAAAACATATTTGTGAGCACGCCGGAATAGCCAATTGCAAACGATGCGATTAGATAGGCGGAAATCCGGCGGGCAAGCGCACGGGAAAACAATGTCGAACAGGGCCGTATGAAGCTTCTCGAGAACTATATCCTGCGGCGGACAACGCAGATGTTTCTGGTCGCGCTGTTGCCGGTGCTGGCCATCATCTGGACCATCCAGGTTCTCCAGAGAATCAATCTCGTCACCGATACAGGCCAGTCGATGGGTTCCTTCATGGCGCTCGCGACCCTGATCCTGCCGACGCTGATCCCCGTTGTGCTGCCTTTCGCCCTCGTCATCGGCATCACCCAGACATTTACGGCGATGAACAATGATTCCGAGCTTGCCATCATCGATGCGGCAGGATCGCCGCGTTCGGTAATGTTTCGCCCGGTTCTCATTCTGGCCGCCGTACTGAGCGCGCTTTCCTTCACCATCACCAATTTCATCGAGCCGCCGGCGCGTAACTCCGCCCGGCAGATGGTGGCCGCGGCCTATGCCGACCTCCTGTCCTCGGTGATCGAAGAAAAGACCTTCCGCACTATTCAGGACGGTCTCTATGTGCAGATCGCCCAGCGGCAGGGCCGTATCCTCAAGGGCCTGTTCGTCGCCGACCGCCGCGATCCGAATTTCGATCTCATCTATTATGCCAAGGAAGGCATGATCGATGAGAGCGGTACATCGCTGACCATGCGCGACGGCGAAGTGCAGCAGAAGACCCCTGATGGCAAGGTGTCGATCGTCAAGTTCCTGTCCTATGCCTTCGATCTTTCGACCATGTCGGAAAAGCAGGATTCCGAACCCTCGCTGTCTCCGGGCGATGCCAGCCTCGGCTTCCTTTTGTCGCCAGATGAGAACAATGCGAGTTACAAGCGGTCTCCGGAAAACTTCCGCAGCGAGCTGCACAAGCGCCTGTCGGACTGGATGTTCGCCTTTGCCTTCGCGCTGATCTCGCTGGTCATCGCCGCCGATGCCCGTTCGCATCGCGAGGCGCGCATGCACCCGATGGTCGCCGCGCTGGTGACGGCCTTCATGCTGCGCTGGCTTGGTTTTTACGTCACCAACCAGGTCAAGCAGAGCGCGGCCTTCATTCCGCTGGTCTATGCCGTGCCGGGTCTCAGCGGCGCTGCGGCCGCCTTCATCCTGATAACCGGTCGCAAGCCGAAGATACCGAAGATTATCGCGGATGCGGCTGGCCGCATGCGTCGCCTGTTCTCCAGCCGGCTGGCACGCAATTCGGGGAGCGGCAACGCATGATTTTCAACACCCTCGCCCGGTATTTCCTGAAACGATATCTGATGACGGCCGTCTGGTTCGTGCTCGGCGTATCGTCGATCATCTATCTCGCGGATTTCAGCGAGACGGCAAGGCGCATGTCCAGTGTGCCGGGCTATTCGGTTCCGGGCGCACTTGGCCTGACAGCACTTCGGCTGCCGCTGATCCTGCAGCAGACCGTTCCCTTCATCGCCCTTTTCGTGGGCATGACGACGCTGATTTCGCTCAATCGACGTTACGAACTGGTTGTCACGCGCGCAGCAGGTGTTTCCGCCTGGCAATTCATCCTTCCCTTCGTCCTGGGATCGGTCCTTCTCGGTATACTGTCCGTCGTCGTTCTGAACCCCATCGCCGCATGGGGCCAGAACCGGTCGCTGGCTATGGAAGCGGGATGGCGCAACGAAGCCAATGGCGGCCGCCAGCAGCAGATCATTCCATGGATGCGTCAGGCGAGCGGCGGCCAGGACACGATTATCGGCGCCAAGAGCTTCGAGGACAACGGAACGATGCTGCTCGATGTGGTTCTGATCCACCTCGACAAGGACGGAAACATCGTCTCGCGGCAGGATGCCAAGTCGGCTAAATTGGAAGATGGTTACTGGCTTCTTAACGGCGTTACGGAAACCCGCGCCGGACATGTGCCAGTTCGACAAGAGAGCACGCGGATCAGTACCAATCTGAGACGGGAATTCGTGCAGGAACGCATGACGCAGACGGAAACCGTTGCTTTCTTTGATCTTTCTCACAAGATCGAAGTTGCAAAGTCTTTTGGACTGTCTTCAAAAGCGCTTGAGACGCAGTATCATTTCCTGCTATCGACGCCCCTGCTTCTGGTTGCGATGACCTTGATCGCCGCGACCGTTTCATTAAAGTTCAGCCGCTTCGCCCAATCGCGCTCCGTGATTCTGGGTGGAATCGTTTCCGGCTTCGTGCTTTATGTAGTAACCGTGCTCGTAAGGGCATTCGGGAGTGGTGGTGTTGTCCCTCCCACCGTCGCGGTCTGGGTTCCAGTCATCGTGGCGTTGGCTTTGGGGGCAACCATTCTGCTTCATCAGGAGGACGGCTAGTGGCGGTAATTGACCGCGGGAATATCAGGCGGCTTTGGACGGCCCTTCTGACGGGTGCCGCTGTGTGCGCGTATTTGGCATCAAGCCCGGTCGCTTTCGGCCAGGGCGGGGTGCTTGCGTCGGCAAGCCAAGACGATTCGAAACTCCTGCTTACAGCAAATGAACTGACCTATAATCGCGACTCCCAGCGCGTCATCGCGAAGGGCGTGGTTCGCATGAAATATTCGGGCTACCGCATGGTGGCCCAGCAAGTGGAATATAATCAGCAGACCGGCCGCGTCATCGCGCATGGCAATATCGAGCTGATAGAGCCCGGCGGCAACAAGATCTATGCCGACGAGATGGACGTTACCGATGACTTCGGTCAGGGTTTCGTCAATGCATTGCGCGTCGAGACTCCGGATAATACCCGCATCGCGGGTGAAAGCGCCGAACGTCTCGAAGGCGACCTGATGGTCCTCAACAACGGCGTCTATACCGCCTGTCTGCCCTGCGCCGCAAAGCCTGAAAAGGCGCCGCTCTGGCAGGTCAAGGCCGAACGCGTCGTCCAGGACGGCAAGACCCATACGATCCGGCTGGAAAAAGCCCGTCTGCAGCTTTTTGGCCATTCGATCGCCTATGTGCCGTTCCTGACGGTTCCGGACAATACGGTGAAGCGCAAATCAGGCTTCCTGTTCCCGCAGATGAGCATTACCGACAATCTCGGTTTTGGCATCGGCGTTCCCTATTTCCAGGTCCTTTCCGACACTTCGGATGTGACGGTTACGCCGACCTATTACACGACGCAGGGTCTGCTCTTGCAGGCGGAACTGCGCCAGCGTTTCGAAACCGGCATGCACACGGTCACGGTCGCTGGCATCAGCCAGCTGAAATCCGAAACCTTCACGGCCGGAACCAGCGACGCTCTCAACGACAATCGCGGCATGATCGCCAGCAAGGGTGATTTCAGCATCAATCCGCGCTGGGCATTCGGCTGGGATGCCATGGTGCAGACCGACAACAACTTTTCACGCACCTATGGGCTGAAGGGTTACAAGAACGACGTCCAGACCAACCAGATCTACCTCAGTGGCGCGAGCGCACGAAACAGCTTCGACGCCCGTGGTTATTATTTCAACGTTCAGAATACGGACGATACCGAATCCCAAGAGCGCAAGCAGGCGATCGTTCATCCGGTCGTCGATTACCGTTATTTCGTGCCTGATCCGATCTATGGCGGCGAGCTTTCGCTGACCACCAACCTGACGAGCATCACCCGCCTGAAGCAGGACGCGTACGCTCTGGGCGGATATTCGCGCTTTAACGGACTTGAGGGTGACTATACGCGCCTTTCCACCGAAGCCGAGTGGAAGCGCACCTTCACCATGGATAGCGGTCTGCAGATCACACCGATCCTCGCTGCACGCGGCGATGCGCTGTGGACGGACATGTCTCCGTCGAGCTTTACGTCGGGCGGCACATCTTATGCCTATGAGGGCATGATGCATGACGATGCTGCGTTTCGCGGCATGGTCACCGGCGGTCTGGAAGTGCGTTATCCCTGGCTCTTCACGGCGCTCAACAGCAGCCACGTGATCGAACCGATCGCGCAGATCTTCGTGCGTCCGAACGAGCAATATTCCGGCCGTCTTCCAAACGAAGATGCACAGGCATTCGTATTCGATGCGACCAACCTGTTCGAGCGTGACAAGTTCTCCGGTTTCGACCGGATCGAGGGCGGTACACGCGCCAATCTTGGCTTCCGCTACAATGGCACGTTTGACAACGGCTACGGCGTTCGCGCCGTTGTCGGCCAGTCTTTCCATCTGGCGGGCGAAAATTCCTTCGCTTCCTATGATCTGGCCAATGTCGGCGCTGATTCCGGCCTCGAATCCGACCGTTCGGACTACGTTGCCATGGCGGCATTCGATGCGCCGATCGGCCTTTCGCTGTCATCAAGCCTGCGTCTCGACAAGGACAACTTCGACATCAACCGGTCGGAGACGGGCCTCAGCTATTCGGATCGCCGCCTTACCGGCAAGGTCAGCTATACGCAGGTCAAGGCGCAGCCGAAATACGGCTACACCGAAGACCGGGATATCGTTCAGGCTTCCGGCATGCTGCGCATGGATGACAACTGGTCGCTCTTCGGCTCGATCAATTATGATCTGAACGGAAAGTTTGCCTCCGAGCGCCGCATCGGCATTGCCTACCAGGACGAATGCACGATCTTGACGGTCAGCTATTCCAACGAGGGCAACATCAATTCCACTCGGCAGGCCGCCAATGACTGGTCGATCAATGCCCGCCTGGCGTTCCGTACGCTCGGCGACATCAGTGTCGGTTCCGCAAACGAAGACTGGGCCGATATGGATATCGGCTGGAAGCCGAATAATTACTGAGTTTAAAGGCTGGTCACGCAGCATCGTGACCCGCCTTTTTGCCGTTCGGCCAGTAAAAGTCACGGTTTCGCCGCAACAACACGCCAGTGTCGGCCGGGTATAGACCCCTATCGGGTTTTCTTTCAACAAACCGACACATTGCCGTCTTGCGGATCGCGATGATATATACGTGGCAAAATCGCGGCGCGGACGCGCAAATGCAGGTCTGACAGGCCGGGGAATGCGAAATTTCCACCGTCAGGCAGAACAGACTGGCGGGACAGGGAGACAGGCCCTGCCCGACGAAAGGGAGAAGGACATGATGAATTTCGGAAAGACGGCTTTGCGTGGCGCTGCTTTCGCCTTTGCGATATTTGCCGTTCCCATGGCCGCCGTGCCCTATACCGGCCAGGCCTTCGCCGACGCCACGGTCAAGATCGTCGTCAACAAGACACCCATCACCAATGACGATATTGCCAAACGCGTCGCCTTCCTGAAGCTGCAGCGCCAGTCCGGCAATCTCAACGAAAAGGCGCGCGAACAGCTGGTCGATGAGGTGCTGAAACGCGAGGAAATCGGTCGTGTGAAAATGTCGGTCAGCACTGATGAGGTCGATGCCGCTTTTGCGCGTTTTGCCGGCAACAACAAGATGAAACCGGAGCAATTGACGAAGGTGCTGTCACAGGCGGGCGTCGGCGCTGACCATTTCAAGGCCTTCATCGCCGTGCAGATGAGCTGGCCCCGCCTTGTCAACGCCCGTTATGGCGCACGCGGCAAGATGTCGAACCAGGATCTCGTTACCCGCCTGAAGGAACGCGGCGACAAGCCGGTCACGACCGAATATTTCCTGCAGCAGGTCATCTTCGTCATCCCGGAATCCAAGCGCAATTCCATTACCGGCAAACGTAAGTCCGAGGCTGAAGCCTCGCGCAAGCGTTATCCCGGCTGCGACCAGGCCATGACCTTCGCTGCGACCATGCGCGATGTGGCGATCAAGGATCTTGGACGCATTCTCGCGCCTGAGCTTCCGGAAGACTGGAAGGCTTTGGTGGAAAAAACCAAGGAAGGCGGCACCACCGGAACGCGTGTGACCGAAAAGGGTGTCGAATATCTAGCCATCTGCAAGCAGCGTCAGGTTTCCGACGACTATGCCGCGGAAATGGTGTTCAAGTCGGAAGACCTGATGAAGGCCAAGAACGGCGAAAACCCGAACGAAAAGAAGTATATGGATGAGCTGCGCAAGAAGGCGCAGATCGTCAACACCTGATACTGATACGAAAGCCGGGTCTTTCCGTGACACATGCATTCCTGCCGCTTGCCCTGACACAGGGAGATCCAGCCGGTATCGGCCCCGATATCGCCATCGCCGCCTGGGCCAGACGCCAAGAGAACGGTCTGCCACCCTTTATCTTTATCGGTGATCCCGATGTGGTGGCGAGCCGGGCGGCGCTCACCGGCATTCCGGTCAATATCGAGACCTGCGATGTGGCGGATGCCATAAGCGTTTTCGACCGCGCTTTCCCAATCCTGCCTCTTCCCGTCGGGTTCGAGGTTCAGGCGGGCCAGCCGCATGTCGGAGCAGCACATGCGACTATCAAGGCGATAGAAACAGCCGTTTCCCTGACCGTTGAGGGCAAGACTGCAGCCGTCGTTACCAATCCGATTGCGAAATCCGTGCTCTACGAAGCGGGTTTCGGATTTCCCGGTCATACCGAATTTCTGGCTGATCTGGCTTTACGCCTAACGGGCGAGCAGGTGATGCCGGTGATGATGATTGCTGGCCCCAAGGTCCGCGTCGTTCCAGTCACGATCCACATCCCCGTCAAAGACGTACCAGCCGCGCTGACCGAAGAGCTGATCGTCGAGACATGCCGCATCATCGATGCCGATCTGCGGCAGAAATTCGGAATTGAAGCGCCGCGTCTGGCGGTTGCCGGGCTTAACCCGCATGCGGGCGAGGACGGCGCGCTTGGCACCGAGGACCGCGACGTGGTTCATCCGGCGACCATGCGGCTACGCAAAGACGGGATCGATGCTTTCGGGCCCCTGCCCGCCGATACCATGTTCCATGACGCAGCCCGCAAGCGCTATGATGTCGCCGTCTGCATGTATCACGATCAGGCACTCATTCCGGCCAAGGCGCTCGGCTTTGACGATTCGGTCAATGTCACGCTTGGCCTGCCCTTCATCCGCACCTCGCCGGACCATGGCACCGCTTTTGGTATTGCCGGCCAGGGCATCGCCAATGAGGCGAGCCTTGTGGCGGCGCTGAGGATGGCGGCGGAAATTTACACCCGTAGCCGGGCCGTCGTATAATGGCGGCCATAGACGGACTGCCACCGCTGCGCGATGTCATCCAGCGCCATGGGCTTGATGCGAAGAAATCCCTTGGGCAGAACTTCCTGTTCGACCTCAACCTCACCCAGAAGATCGCCCGGACAGCGGGGCCGCTCGAAGGCGTGACGGTGATCGAGGTCGGCCCTGGCCCCGGCGGCCTCACCCGCGCCATTCTTTCGCTCGGCGCAAAGAAGGTCATCGCCGTCGAACGCGACAGCCGTTGCCTGCCGGCGCTGGCGGAAATCGAAGCGCATTATCCAGGGCGTCTCGAGGTGATTGAGGGCGATGCCCTCAAGACCGATTTCGAGGCGATGATTCCCGCCGGTGAACCGGTGCGTATCATCGCCAACCTGCCTTACAATGTCGGCACACAATTGCTGGTCAACTGGCTTCTGCCGAAGGCGTGGCCGCCTTTCTGGCTCTCCATGACGCTGATGTTCCAGAAGGAAGTCGGCCAACGCATCGTGGCTGAAGAAGGCGACAATCATTACGGCCGCCTCGGCGTTCTCGCCGGCTGGCGCACGGTATCGGAAATGGCCTTCGACGTCCCGCCGCAGGCCTTCAGCCCGCCGCCGAAGGTGACGTCCACCGTCGTGCACCTGCTGCCCAAGGACAAGCCGCTGCCTTGCGATGTCGCCAAGCTTGAAAAAGTGACTGAAGCCGCCTTCGGTCAGCGGCGCAAGATGCTGCGGCAGAGCGTGAAGAGCCTTGGCGGCGAAACATTGCTGGAAAAGGCGGGCATTGACCCCACACGGCGGGCAGAAACGCTGTCGGTCGAGGAATTCGTGACATTGGCGAATTGCCTGTAAATACGCCATGTGATGCACTGTTCTGAACGGTGGGACACAGGTTCGTGGCCCCCTGCGAATAGAGGAACAAAGCGCGTGGAGAATGCCGGTTTTCACTACAAGCTCGACATTCCCACCGACCCCCCCGACTGCGCGGTTGTCTTGCTGCATGGATCGGGACGAACGGAAGACGACCTCATCTCCTTTGGCCGCGCCACCTTTCCTAAGGGCATCTTATATGCGCCGAGAGGGGCTGTTCCCTGGGAGGATGGCTTCGCGTTTTTTCGTAGAAAGCCTGACAGACAGCTCGATATTGACGATCTGAAACATCAAGCCTCCAGACTATGCCGGTTTGTCACCTTCGTGTTTCAGCAGACGGGGCAAAGACCCTTTCTCGTTGGATATTCTAACGGTGCGATCATCGCGGCTGAAACGATATGTCAGGACCGCTATCTGTCAAAAGGCGCTATCCTGCTTCGCCCGTTATCTCCGAGGTATGAGCAGCCTCTTCCAAATCTCGCAGGATATCCCGTACTTCTGCTTGCGGGCGCCCGTGACGACCGGCGTCACCCCTCCGATGCTCCGCATCTGGCCGCGCAACTGGCTTCTGCCGTTGCTGAGGTCGTACTGGAGACGATCGACGCGGGCCATGGATGGGCAGAGGACGCGATGGACGAGCGACTGTGCCGTCAATGGCTGGCGCGCAGAACCGCAGCGTAAATCATCGGAGCTGCGGCTCTTCCTCGAGCAGCGCCCGCACGAAATCGAACATGCCGTGACGGCGGTCGCGGCGGACGCGTTCGGCTTTTACGATGGCCTCCACGGCTTCGAAGGCCGCCTGCAGGTCGTCGTTGAGGATGACATAGTCATAATCGCGCCAGTGCTCGATTTCAGCGCGGGAATTGATGAGCCGGGTCTTTATCACCTCTTCGGTGTCTTCTGCCCGGCGGTGAAGGCGTGATTGCAGTTCGGTCATGGTCGGCGGCAGGATGAAGATCGAGACGACGTCGGCCTTCATCTTGTCCTGCAACTGCTCGGCGCCCTGCCAGTCGATGTCAAACAGCATGTCGCGGCCGGCGGCCATCGCTACTTCCACCGGCTCACGCGGCGTGCCATAAAAATTGCCGTGGACCTCGGCCCATTCCAGCAGTTCCTCGTTGTCGCGCAGGCGCTCGAAATCACGCTTGGAGATGAAGTGATAGTGGATGCCCTCTATCTCGCTCTGGCGGCGCGGGCGCGTCGTGACGCTGACGGAAAGGCTGATATTCTTGTCCTTCTCGAGCAGGTTGCGGGCAATCGTGGATTTGCCCGCGCCCGATGGTGAAGAAATCACCAGCATCAGCCCTCTGCGGGCAATCGTGACGGGAGAATCATTCACCGGGGCCATGGGGTCTACTCCAGATTTTGGACCTGCTCGCGGAACTGGTCGATAACCACTTTCAGCTCTATGCCTGCTGCGGTTACCGCACTGGCGTTCGATTTGGAACAGATTGTATTCGACTCGCGGTTAAATTCCTGTGCAAGAAAATCGAGCTTGCGGCCGACAGGCCCGCCATTTGCCAAAAGCTCGCGCGAAGCCTGCACATGGGCGCGCAGCCGGTCCAGCTCTTCACGCAGATCCGCCTTGGTGGCGATCAGCGCCGCCTCGGCGTGAAGACGGTCACGGTCCAGACCGTGCATGCCCTCGCCGATCAGGGCAATCTGCTGGGCAAGCCTTGCCGCGATCTGTTCCGGCTGGCGGGAAGGATCGTTTTCAATAAGCTCCACAAGCGTCTCGATCCTGTCGATCTGCCCGGACAGGATGGCAAACAACGAAGCGCCTTCCCGCTCGCGCATGTCCTTCAGCTTCTCAATGGCAACAGCAAAACCGGCCAGCACATCGGCGTTGCGCGCAGCCTGCGCCTCAGCGTCATCTTCCGCCTCGCGAAAATCGACGAGGCCGCGCAGTGACAGCAGCGTATCGAAGCTCAGCGGCTTGTCTTCCACGACATCACCAAGCTCTTGTTTGAGCGCCAGAACAGCGGCGAGAGCATCACGATTGATGACAGCCTCCAGCCGGTTTTCCGCAATGGCCAGCGTCAATCCCGCCTGGATGTTGCCACGGGAAAGGTGCCCGCCCGCAATTTCCCGCAGGGCCGTCTCCAGCGCTTCCAGACCGGTCGGCAGGCGCAGGCGCATATCCAGCCCCTTGCCGTTTACCGAGCGCAATTCCCACGCCCAGCGGTAACGGCCGGATGTTCCTTCGCTACGCGCAAAGCCGGTCATCGATTGCAATGTCATATCTGGAAGCCCCCGTCATGCCTTACAAAACCGGGCCTTGCGTTTGGCAGGGCCCGGTCAGGATTATCAGTTGTTGGTCGGTTTTTCCGCCTCTGCGCCACCCGGCTGGCCATCCACGGCCACATCCGGATTGGCGCCGGCTGCCGCCTTTTCCGCCTCGATCTTGCGCCAGCGGCGGACATTGGCGTTATGCTCGTCCAGCGTCTTGGCAAAGACGTGGCCGCCCGTACCATCGGCAACGAAATAAAGGTCGTCGGTGCGCCACGGATTGGCAACCGCCTCAAGCGCCGCCCGGCCCGGATTGGCGATGGGTGACGGCGGCAGGCCCTTGATCACATAGGTGTTGAACGGCGTCTGCTTCTGCAGGTCCGACTGGTAGATCGGCCGGTCGGACGGTTTGCCGTCGCCGCCGAACAGACCGTAGATGATCGTCGGGTCGGATTGCAGGCGCATACCCTTCTTCAGGCGGTTATAGAAAACGGAGGCGACGTGGGCGCGCTCATCATCCTTGCCGGTTTCCTTCTCGACGATAGAGGCAAGCGTCACGAATTCCTCGACGGTCTTGATCGGCAGGTCGGGGTCACGCCGCTCCCAGATCATGTCGATCAGCTTGTCCTGCGCAGCACTCATCTGGTTGATGATCTCTTCGCGCTTGGTGCCGCGGGTGAAGCGATAGGTATCCGGGCGCAGGCTGCCTTCCGGCGGCAGGGCGGAGGGCAATTCGCCGTCCAGAACCTCGTCTGCTCCGAGGCGCGCGAACATCTGCTTGACGGTCAGGCCTTCCGGCAGCGACACGGAATAAAGGATCGACTTGCCGGATTCCAGCAGCACCATGATGTCCTTCATCGATGCGCCGGCCTTGATCTCATATTCACCCGCCTTCAGCGTCTGGTCCTTTTGCAGGTAGCTGCCGGTCATCAGGCGGAAGACGCGGGCATTCGAAACGACGTCGTTGCGTTCGAGATTATTGGCGATCTCGATAATGCCGGCGCCGTTACGCACCGTGAAATGCGTGTTCGTCTGAAGCGGACCGGGCTCCTGGAACGCGTTGATCATGTAATAGAACGCGGCGATGGCCAGGACACAGACGGCAACCGCAAGCGTCATCAGAAAATTCAGGAAGATCACCAGCTGTCCGTGAGCCTTGCGGGAGCGCTTCGGCGGGGCCGGCACCTTTTCCGGGCGCAACGCCTCGGTCGGGGATTTCGGAATGATCGGGCCGCGATTGCCTTCGCCCGCGCCGTTCTGTCCGTATGGTCCCTGGCTGTTCTGGTTCGTGTCGCTCACCGTCGGTCCTTTTCAGTTCGGCGTTGTCAGCGCTTTTTGCGCAGGTAATGCGGCAAAAACAGGTTCGGAATATCTTCCTGTACCACATGGAGACATTGTGAATGCCTCTTTTCCGGCTTCACGAAACATCGTTTCGGGCAAAACCCGGTCAGCTATAGCCGTCTGTGATCTGAAATTCGCCCGCACCGGGGAAATTACCCCGAGACCGGCAAATCATCTCCCGTAAACGACTACAATATCGGCGCGAAAATCGAAATGGCTTTCGCAGACCGCAAGGCGTTCTTCAAGGGAAGAGCGCCCTGTTTCAGCACCCGGCAGGAGAAAGCCGCAACCGCCCGAGACGGCTTGCGGCGGGGGCGCCATCGCGATGGCAGATCCATCGCGATTTGGGTTGTGTTTCAGGCAAGTCTCTACCCCAAAACCGCAGCGCGGTTTCGGGAGACATGCTCTAGGCTTCGTAACGACGCAGCACGAGGGAGGCGTTGGTGCCGCCGAAACCGAAGGAGTTCGAGAGCGCCACGTTGACCTGCCGCTTGCGCGCCTTGTGCGGCACCAGATCGATCTTCGTCTCGACATCGGGATTGTCGAGGTTCAGCGTCGGCGGAACGATGTTGTCACGGATTGCGAGCGTCGCGAAGATTGCTTCGATCGCACCCGCCGCACCGAGCAGATGGCCGGTGGCCGACTTGGTGGAAGACATGGAAATCTTCGAAGCCGAATCGCCGACCAGCCGCTCGACTGCGCCAAGCTCGATCGTATCGGCCATGGTGGAGGTGCCGTGGGCGTTGATGTAGTCGATATCATCAGGCGTCAGGCCGGCGCGCTTCAGCGCCATCAACATGCAGCGATACGCGCCCTCGCCGTCCTCGGAAGGCGCCGTGATGTGGTAGGCATCGCCGGAGAGGCCATAACCGACGACTTCGGCGTAAATCTTCGCGCCGCGCGCCTTGGCATGTTCCAGCTCTTCCAGAACGACGATGCCGGCGCCCTCGCCCATGACGAAACCGTCGCGGTCGCGGTCATAGGGGCGGGATGCCTTCTGCGGGTCGTCATTGTGCTGGGTGGACAGCGCCTTGCAGGCGGCAAAACCGGCAAGCGCGATGCGGCAAACCGGCGATTCGGCACCACCGGCAACCATGACATCGGCATCACCGAGCGCGATCAGCCGGGCGGCGTCGCCAATAGCGTGTGCGCCGGTCGAGCAGGCCGTTACCACGGAATGATTCGGGCCGCGCAGCTTGTGGCGAATGGAAACCTGGCCGGATACGAGATTGATCAAGCGGCCGGGAATGAAAAATGGTGAAATGCGACGGGGACCCTTGTCGCGCAGCGTATAACCCGCCTCGACAATGCCTTCCAGGCCGCCGATGCCGGAGCCGATCAGAACGCCGGTAGCAATCTGGTCTTCATCCGTTTCCGGATGCCAGTCCGCATCGGCAAGCGCCATGTCGGCGGCGGCCATGCCGTACAGGATGAAAGGATCGATCTTGCGCTGTTCCTTGGGCTCCATCCAGTCATCGGCATTGAATGTGCCGTTGGAGCCATCACCAACGGGAATGCGGCAGGCGATCTTTGCCGGCAAGTCTTCGACTTCGAATTCAGTCACGAGACGGGCGCCATTCTGGCCGGCCAACAGCCTTTCCCAGGTAACTTCCGTTCCGCATCCAAGAGGAGATACCATGCCGGTACCGGTGATAACGACACGCCTCATCGCCAACGCTCCGCCCTTATCCAAATCATCGGTCTTCTCTGCAACGCCGGACGCCATGGACTGACGTTTGCGGGACGCTGCAGCATTTCGAATGTCCGCACAGTTTTCGCCACGCACCGTTTCCGGCCGGGAAGCTTATGCGGAGCCCGGAACGCGCGCCGGTTCGGGCACGTACCGTCTCTCTATAAAACATTGGCCCGGACGAGCCGGGCCAAGATGGGAGGATATTGCACCTCCCCCATGAAGGTCGATCAGGCCTGGGCCTTCTCGATGAACTTGACGGCGTCGCCAACGGTCAGGATCGAGTCAGCTGCGTCGTCGGGAATTTCAACGCCGAATTCTTCTTCGAAAGCCATGACCAGTTCAACGGTGTCGAGCGAATCAGCGCCCAGATCGTCAATGAAGCTGGCGCCTTCGACAACCTTGTCGGCGTCAACGCCAAGATGATCAATTACAATTTTCTTTACGCGTTCTGCGATATCGCTCATGTCGGTTTCCTCGACCTTTATTTTGAAGGGAATGCCTTACGGCACCCTGCCCTGTTAGAAGCCCTCATGCGCCGTTCAAATCCGGCACCGCTGGCAAACCCGTTCAACCCGGTCCAAGCTAGACATCGTCACGCAAAATCGCAACGGCTTCCTGTCTCTCCGGGACGACTGTTCACAGTCTTGGCCCGCTTAACACGGTTTCAATCGGTCGAAAAGCCTGAAAACGCGCTAAGCACAGCGTATGACAGGCAATTTCGCCGGAAACCGGCCGGCGGGGCCTTGCGGCGCCAGGCACCCAAGAAGGTGCTGAAATAGCGCCGCAATCTTTTCAAGACGCCTTTGAAGCGCCCTCAGATCATCGCCATGCCGCCGTTGACGTGCAGGGTCTGGCCGGTCATGTAGGCGGCTTCATTGGAAGCCAGGTAAAGAACGGCGGATGCGACTTCCGCTCCCGTCCCCATGCGCTTCATGGGAATGGCGCCCATGATGGCGTCTTTCTGCTTGTCATTCAGCTTGCCGGTCATGGCGCTTTCGATGAAGCCCGGCGCCACGCAGTTGACGGTGACGTTGCGGGTGGCGATTTCCTGCGCCAGCGACTTCGAAAAACCGATCATGCCGGCCTTGGAGGCGCAATAGTTGGCCTGGCCGGGATTGCCGGTGACGCCGACGATGGAGGTGATGTTGATGATGCGGCCGAAACGGCGGCGCATCATCGGATGCGTCAGCTCACGCGTCAGGCGGAACATCGCGGTCAGGTTCACTTCGATGACGTTGTCCCAGTCCTCGTCGCTCATGCGCACGAAGAGGCCGTCCTTGGTGATGCCGGCATTGTTGACGAGAATATCGACGCCCTCCAGCTCGGCTTCGGCCTTTTCGCCAAGAGCCTTGACCTCGGCGCGGTCGGCAAGGTTAGCCGGGAAGATCTTGACGCGATCGCCAAGTTCCGCCGCCAGCGCTTCGAGCTTTTCAACGCGCGTGCCATGCAGGCCGACGGTTGCGCCCTGTTTGTGCAGAAGGCGGGCGATTTCTTCGCCGATGCCACCGGTCGCGCCGGTTACGAGAGCCTTGCGGCCTGTCAGATCTAACATGGTCCGTTCCTTCTTTAGAGCAAATCCTGCAGGAGCTTTTGCGGTTCTGCGTCGGGAATTGTCAAAAATAAAGCCGTTGCGGGGCGAAGCCCGTCTCAGCCGATAAGAGTGGCAAGAAGCTGGTCGATATCGGCTGCACCGTTGACGGCAACGCCGTTCACCGTCTTGTCGATGCGGCGGGCAAGGCCCGTCAGCACCTTGCCGGAGCCGATCTCGTAAAGCTGGGTCACGTTGTTGGCGGCGAACCACTCAACCGTTTCGCGCCAGCGCACCTGACCCGTCACCTGTTCGACCAGCAGGGCAGCGATCTCATTGGCATCGGAAACAGGAGCGGCGCGCACATTGGCGATAACAGGCACGACCGGATTGTTCTTTTCAACCTTGGCCAGCGCCTCGCGCATCGCTTCTGCGGCCGGCGCCATCAGCGCGGAGTGGAAGGGCGCGGAAACTGGCAGCATGATGGCGCGCTTGGCGCCTTTTTCGGAAGCGATCGCGGCGGCTTTCTCGACGGCGGCCCTGGAGCCGGAGATGACCAGCTGACCGCCGCCATTATCATTGGCGATCTGGCAGACGCCAAGAATGCCGGCCTCCTCGCAGATTGCCGAAACAACATCATGTTCCAGCCCGATGATCGCGGCCATTGCGCCTTCGCCGACAGGCACGGCGGCCTGCATGGCGTTGCCGCGGATGCGTAGAAGCCGCGCGGTATCGGCAATCGAAAAAGTGCCGGCAGCACAGAGCGCCGAATATTCGCCAAGCGAATGGCCGGCGACATAGGAGACAGCGTCGGAGAGCTTCAGGCCACGCGCTTCGAGAACCCGCATGACCGCCATGGACACCGCCATGAGGGCTGGCTGGGCGTTCGCCGTCAGCGTCAGCGTCTCTTCCGGGCCGTTCCACATGATATCGGAAAGCTTCTGGCCAAGCGCCTCGTCTACTTCCTCGAACACGGCGCGCGCCTCTGCATAGGTATCGGCAAGCTCCTTGCCCATGCCGACGGCCTGGCTTCCCTGACCGGGAAATGTGAATGCAATACCCATGGGATGTGGTCCTTCTTTTCTGGCCTTGCCTTTATTCCTGCGACTTCCATTCACATTCCCGCCAGCGAAGTCAAGGCTTGAGGCCCTATGGCAGGCCCTTCTCCGGAGTTTTGCCGACCTGTTTTCCCCTGCCTTTTCATCATATTTTTTCTTGCACTGCGGCAATTCCCCATTACTTTCATGCCACCCTTCAAAACATCTCGCCAAGCACCGGGACATTTCCATGAAACATCGACTATTGGGCCGCACGGGTATTTCCGTGTCCGAAATTTGCCTTGGCACCATGACGTGGGGCACACAGAATACCGAAGCCGAAGCACATGCGCAGATGGACTACGCCGTTGCGAACGGCGTCAATTTCTTCGATACGGCCGAGCTTTACCCTACCACCCCCGTTTCCGCTGAAACCCAGGGGCGGACGGAAGACTATATCGGCACATGGTTCGAAAAGACCGGCAAGCGCGATCAGGTCGTGCTCGCCACCAAGGTTGCCGGTTCGGGACGCGATTATATTCGCGGTGGCCGCGATATCGATGCCGCCGCCATCCGCGAGGCCGTCGATACCAGCCTCACGCGTCTGAAGACGGACTATATCGACCTTTACCAGATCCACTGGCCGAATCGCGGCACCTATCACTTCCGCGGCGCCTGGGGTTTCGATGCCTCTGGTCAGGACAAGGAGCGCACGCTCGCCGAAATCACTGAAAAGCTCGATACGCTGGGTGAACTGGTGAAAGCCGGCAAGATCCGCGCCATCGGCCTTTCCAACGAAAGTGCGTGGGGCACGCAGAAATATATCGACATCGCCGAGGCCCGCGGCCTGCCGCGCGTCGCCACCATCCAGAACGAATATAACCTGCTCTATCGCAGCTTCGATCTGGACATGTCGGAAGTCGCCCATCACGAGGATGTCGGCCTTCTCGCCTATTCGCCACTGGCGGCCGGGCTTCTCACCGGCAAATACCAGAACGGCGCATATCCTGCGGGATCCCGCGGCACGATCAACAGGGAGCTCGGCGGCCGCCTGCAGCCACACCAGGAAGCGCCGGTCAAAGCCTATCTGGAGCTTTCCGCCGAGCATGGGATCGACCCGGCACAACTCGCCATCGCCTTCTGCCTCACCCGCCCCTTCATGGCCTCGGCCATCATTGGTGCGACGACTATGGAACAGCTGAAGGTGGATATTGCCGCCGCCGACGTGACCTTGTCGGATGACGTGCTCAAAGGGATCGCGGCGATCCATCGGAAATATCCGATGGCGATCTGATTTTGCTGTGACGTGGCCTTCCTGGCCGCGTCACATTACTAAATTAGAAATAGCGACCGTAAAAAATACACTTTAAAAGTTTATCCGCTTATGTATGCTATATGCATGGTGGGCAAGCAAAGTTCCGCGTTCCGCAAAGCTGCGCCATTGGCAGTCATGTATTTCATAACGCGCAACGTCGCTCATCCTGAAAGCCATCTTTCAGATCGATGACCTGCGCCTTTCCGGAACGGGTAACGACATGGCATATCTCTATAAAATCATCCGCAACGGCAACGATTTTTCCGCCTCCGCAGACGGTGGCCCGAGCTTCTTCGTGGGCCGGCGCGTGCCCTATGAGGGCAATATTGGGCTGTATAATATTTTTGCGGGCAGCAGGCTGCCGAAACTAGACTATAAGGCTCATGATTTTACCGGCGCTTTCGGCTTCTGGGCCGAATTCGTGGAGCCAACGGCCATTTGTGAGGGGCGTAATTTCCTTACCCTCAACAGCTATGACCGGGCGGCTTTCACTTTCGGCTTCGGCCAGTTTGCCGCCCATGTCGAAGAAGGCGATTTCGTTCAGTATCTGCGCAAACTGCTGACTCTCGCTGATGCTGTCGATTATTTTCCGCATCTCAGTATCAAGAACGGCCATGTCCACGCCCTTGACGGGCTGGGCCGATCAACCGAACTCGAAAACCCACAAACAACAAAGCCGTTGATGAGTTATCTCAATCCAACGCTTGCCGAGGTGGAAGACGCCGAAGTGATTGCGGCAACGCGGTTCATCCATTGGACGGTTCAGTCACAAGCGGCCCGGGAGGTGCAGGTTTCACAAATGGTCGCGACGTTCAAATCCTTCATGAAAAGGGCGGAAAAACGCGTGGACATGCACAACAGACCGGCCGCGCAATGCTGCGTCATCGCCGACATATTGCATCACGGGCGGGGCGGAAAAATGACATGGCCGCTTATCGCGGAGGCGCTGCGCAGCACGCGTCCCTTTGAAGCCCTTCTCAAAATCACGCCGCCGTGGCAACAGAGAACCGAGAAGCTTGGGCGGGCGATCAAGGCCAACTCCGCCTTCGTCAACAGAACATGGAACTCGGCCAAACAGGATTTCGAACCCACTGTGACAGGCTGACCCAGCGGCAGCGCACGGCACACTAGATGACGTTTCCGAGAGGGAACTCGGGAAAGTGGTTGCTATTTATCCGAAAATCCGTATAAGCGCGCTGTTCACAACACCCGGTCCAATTGGCTGGTGGCTGAACGGAGGGCTGGTTTCGGTAACGAAACAGCAGGAACCATAAGGTTTTTCCGGCCTCCCGTGTCTCCGCTCTCGACCGTCTCGAACAACGCTTTTCTTGCTTTAAGGCTTCACAGCCTAACCCAAGAGCAGTCGTTGAGGCTTAGCGCCGTTGCCGGGTGAAGAACGAAACGCAAGAAAGGCAAAGCTTAAATGGCTCTTTACGAACACATCTTCCTTGCCCGGCAGGATATTTCTGCCCAGCAGGTCGACGCACTTGTCGAGCAGTACAAGGGCGTTATCGAATCGTTCGGCGGTAAAGTCGGACGCGTCGAGAACTGGGGTCTGAAGTCCCTCACCTACCGCATCAAGAAGAACCGCAAGGCTCACTACGCTCTCATGGACATCGACGCTCCGGCGGCTGCAGTTCATGAAGTCGAGCGCCAGATGCGCATCAACGAAGACGTTCTTCGCTACATGACCATCGCCGTCGAAGCCCACGAAGAAGGCCCGTCCGCGATGATGCAGAAGCGCGATCGCGACGACCGTCCGCGCCGTGACGGCGACCGTCCGGACCGTGGCCCGCGTGAAGATCGTGGCCCCCGCGCACCGCGCGAAGGTGGCTTCGGCGACCGCGAAGACCGTCCGCGCCGTCCGCGCGAAGACCGTGCATAAGGAGAATTGACCAATGGCTGATACATCCTCTTCCCAGGCACGCCGCCCGTTCCACCGCCGTCGCAAGACGTGCCCCTTCTCCGGCGCCAACGCTCCGAAGATCGACTACAAGGACGTTCGTCTGCTGCAGCGCTACATTTCCGAGCGCGGCAAGATCGTTCCTTCCCGCATCACGGCCGTTTCCCAGAAGAAGCAGCGCGAACTCGCCCAGGCGATCAAGCGCGCCCGTTTCCTCGGCCTGCTGCCTTACGTCGTAGCGTAATGAATTGAAGCGAGGCTGCGTTTCGGCGCGGCCTCGTTTTCTCTAAAGCAACTGACTTTTAATCAGTAGGTTGCGAGTTTATATCCTTTCGCGTTGGGCGCGGATCGATACCATAAAACCCATGTTGGGGATGAGGCTCTCAGGAGCGATCCTCTAACTGCTTTAGTTTCAGCAGGACAGCGAAGTGCAAAAGTTGAACCAGACAGTGCTGATCACCGGCGTTCTCGCCGGCATATGCGCCGCGTTTCTAACGCTTGGCGCAACGGCACAGTCGTCCTTTTCTTTCCTGCTCTATGCCGGTTCGGCCATGCCCATCTTCATCGCCGGCATGGGCTGGGGCAACCGCGCCGCCATTGTTGCAATCATCACCACCGCCATCATCGGCGCGCTTGTCATCTCGCCGCTTTTCGCGCTGACCATCGCGATCTTCACGCTGATCCCGGCGGGCTGGCTTTCGCATCTCGCCAACCTCGCGCGCCCGGCCTCCGAACTTGGCGGCCCGGATGATCTGCTTGCCTGGTATCCGCTCTCCGGCATCATCCTGCATCTTTGCCTTCTGGTTGCGGTTGCCGTCGTCATTCTCGGCTGGATGATCGGTTATGGTCCCGATCTCGTCGCGCGCATGGTCGACCTGATGATGACCTCGGTGCAGAACCGCGAGCCGCTGTTCGAACCCAATGCCGAGGCGCTCGCCCAGACAAAATCGCTGCTGGTGCTGATGCTGCCGATCGTTCAGGGCGGCCTGTGGGTCATCCTTCTGTTCGCGGCCTATTATTTTGCAACCCGGCTCGTCGGTTCCTTCGGCAAGGGCCTTCGCCCGCGTGAGGACATTGCTTCCGCGCTGCGCATGCACCGCAACGCGATCTTCATTTTTCTTGGCGGTATCGTCGCCATGTTCTTCGGGGGCGTCGCCGCCATGGTTGGCGCAGTCGTCTGCGGCACCTTTGGCGCGGGCTTCCTGATGGCTGGTTATGCCTCGCTGCATAAACGCGCGCGTGGAAAAGACTGGCGTCTGCCGGTTCTCATCCTCGCCTATCTTTCAGCGGTCTTTGTCTTTCCGCTGTTCATCATTCTCGTGCTCGGCTTGAGCGACGTGCGCAGCACGATCTCGCTGACGCCTGCACGGAAAACCGACAATACGAACGAAACCAACACATAGAAAGGATCAAGAAGATGGACGTTATTCTTCTCGAACGCATCAACAAGCTCGGCCAGATGGGCGAAACCGTAAAGGTTCGCGACGGTTACGCACGTAACTTCCTGCTGCCGCAGGGCAAGGCGCTGCGCGCCAACGCCGCCAACAAGACCCGTTTCGAAACCGAGCGCGCAACGCTTGAAGCCCGTAACCTCGAGCGCAAGTCGGAAGCCCAGAAGGTTGCCGAAGCACTCGAAGGCAAGTCCTTCATCGTC